>Ga0214544_1001329_pt1 | contig 50786 bp, 34 predicted proteins | sample CNSS3metaG_FD_160074 | JGI IMG/M metagenome (GOLD analysis project Ga0214544, IMG submission 160074) | Root nodule microbial communities from cowpea collected in UCLA plant growth center, Los Angeles, California, USA - CNSS3 | ecosystem: Host-associated > Plants > Roots > Nodule | place: USA...
AATTTGGCATCTTCTTTAGCCACCTATTAATTTATGGTCTGATTTACTTCATCTGCAAAATAAATAACTTTTTGGTTTTGTTTTAGTTGACTAGTAAACAGCTCCCAATCAGACCAGGCTTGATTTAAACTAACTCTTTAGGTAAGCTCTCAGCCAAGCTGAGTTAGTTGCTTTAAATGGGCGTCCCTACCCCCCCAAATCGAGCTTTGAGTTCCTTTTGTTTTACGTTGTGAAATTGGCAATTCATGAACACTCAAAGACAAGAAAAAATAATACAAATGACAAGTTTATATAAATAACAAGTTTATAATCCGTGATCTTTACTCTTATGTTAAATCAACGACCTTCATCAACTCCCAATGAATAACTAGGTGTGAAAACTTACTTATCATATGCATGTGATGTTTCAACAAAATAAAATAGTAAAATCAAATACAAACTTACAATATATCTTATAAGTCAAGAATAAAGCTTGACTATCTTTCGACTTATCATTCTTCATTAAGGCTTTTTGATAAATAAAGAAAGTAATTGAATAATTGAACTAGTTAAACTAATTATGAGCCCTCAATGCTTAACTATGAGCCCCTTAGTGCTTAACTGTGAGCCTTCAGCACTTTGATTTCTATCAAGGCCGAATAATAATATGATCTTAGCAATCTTTTTAACGACAAATCAAACCTCTTAATTTTACAAATGGTCAATATAACTTTGCATTCATCCAAGGGTAAAAAGTAAATAAATAAATCAAATATGCTAGGCTAATCAGTGAACACTCAACGTATGAATGTGATTATAATATGAACATAACAAATTTGTAAGAACAATGGCTCCAAGCCAAGTTGAAATCAGTCACATTACATTCTTGCTCCTAGCTGAGCTCAAATCATAATCTGTAGTATATTTAGTCAGGTTACATGCCTATTCCCAACCAAGCTCGAATTATAGTCTGTAGTATATTTAGTCAGGTTACATGCATGTTCCCACACGAGCTGGAATCATAGTTTGTAGTATTTTTTAGTCAGGTTACATGCCTGTTCCCAACCGAGCTGGAATCATAGTTTGTAGTATTTTTTAATTAGGTTACATGCCTTCTCCAAACCAAGCTAGAATCGTCATGTTTAATATTTTTTAGTTAGGTTACATGTCTACTCCCAACCAAGTTGGAATCATCGTGTGTAGTACTTTTTAGTTAGGTTATATGTCATCTTTTGATCGAGCTGGAATCATCATCTATAGTATTTTTTAGCCAAGTTACATGTTTATTCTCAATTGAGTTAGAATTGTAAGATTCTAGTATTTTTTAGTCAGGTTACTATCTGATCCCAATCGAGCTAGAATATCGCTTTAAGCGAGCATCCCCCCAGCCAAGCTTGGAGTTAGTTGATTTAAATCAGAGGAATGAATATAACTACCAAATCAAGGTTAATTTACATAACATGTACATCTATAACTCAAAATATACATAACAATCACTACAAAAATATATATTTTTAGTAGGGGTTTAATAGCATAGGTTATAATAACCCCTAGTAAAAACTAGTAAAAAGTAGACATTGTAGAGGTTTTAGAGACCCTCGGTAAGTAACATAAGTTTTTTTATGAAACCCCATACAAATTATTATCTATCTTATTTTATTTTCTTTGCAACTTTTAAAATTTTTAATTTGGCCAGGGACTTTTACTTTTTCTCTTTTTCTTTATTGGTGTGTTGAGAAGACGGATAATCAGGTTCGTGCTTATTAGTGTTTGCTCATGGGAAAATGCGTACCTCTCATTCATGTCTCTGATTTCATCTTTCTGCGTTCACTCTCTCAATTTCGATCAAGGTAAACTGCGTTCGCTCAAGGTGCTGATCTCGCTCGTGCCCTAGAAGGAAGGCGTTGGTACTTTCAATTTCAACGTTCTTCCTGAAATTAGGTAATAAACCTCGTTCTCGTTGCTTTCAATTTCATAATCGCAATTTCGATTTCATCTCCATGCTTTCATTTTTGTTTCAGTTTAATTTCGTCTCTTTGATTTCATAATGCATGTCATTGTTCACGCTGCGTGTTTGAAGCTCAAGCACTACAAAAAATTTATTTTTTATTAGCGGTGTAATTTTAGCATTTATATTAAACCGCTATAAAATAAGAATGTTTCTGTCAATTATTTTACCCGTCGCAAATTTTACATTAGTTAAATTTTTTTATTTTAATTATTAGGTGTGAGGTTACTCGAGTGACTTTACTTATGGAATGTCTTTCAAATAGGTTTGGGAATTTCGACGAGGGAATGAGATTTCATATCGCTCAATGTTGCAAACAATATCAAACCAAAATTCAAATTGGTTGTAGAGTACTTATTGCACAACAATTCAGTGGTTTGTAATTTTTTTCATGTTTTCCTCTTTTGGCAATTTTCATTCTTCTTTTCTTCTGATCTTTGTTCTCTCTAGTTTTTAATTTTCAGGGTTGTTCTCGTCTTCTTCGTTTGCTTCTTTATTCTCGCTCCCAAATTTCATTTACAATATTCGTTTTTAGATTTCATACAATTATCAATATAATTTTGATCTCTTTTTCGGTCTCCTTTTTTCTTGAAGCAATATGGTCTTTCTTCTTCTTAGTAAAACGGTAGGAGTATTTTCCAATCATACTTTGATTTATAGGTTTGAAACTTGTTATTCTATTGATTTTCCATATTTTTTCCACCCTAACCTTAACCATTATTAGGTGTAGTTGTGATTAAAATGAAAGAGTTCTTTAAGTATAATTTATGGTAGAAGTTACTCCTCACACTTTAGGAGAAAATTTTCTGTTTATTATATTTTTCTCTTATTCTGTTGTTTGATATAGTTACTATTCTTTTCAATATTATTTGGTTCAATTTTGATTTCTGGTATTGATAATCTTGATTTTTGAAAAGTATACGTGTGTATATATTATTATTATTTTTTTTATCTCTCAGTAGTCAAATTTTATAGAATTGTTACCGTTCTGGTTGAAAAGAATGCTAGGATTTTTGGATTTTGGTTGTTACCATTCTGATTGAATTGAATACCAAAATTTTAGCTAAAAACTAGTTAGTTAGTGAGTGTGATTTCAAACACACATATACACCTAATTATCCTTCGATGTTATTTCATATAGGATATGGTAGGCTTTGTGATGCTTTGGTTTCAAACTAGTTTGAAACTGTTTGACCACTGAACTAGTTAGTGTTTGATGTGTCAAAGCAATAGAAAAAGGCTGACCATCAAAATGGAAATCAGCAAACTGGTTTGAGAAATCCCGTACTTAATGGTCTCATTTCCCTGCTGCCCACTTCATTTTAACCTAGAAAATGAATAATTGTTTTTGTATTTGTACCTCATGGCTCAAAGTCCATGTATTTGTTTACAGTCTGGGATGCTAATGGCTCACATTTCCAAACCCATAAGATTTTAATGAAATAGCAATTGGGGATCTTCAGGTCAGAAAATATATGAAACCAACCTTTATTCCATTTATTTTGATTTAGATGTTTAGTCATACATTGTTTTGTTCACATTTCTTATTATGATCGAACATTGTTTTTAGTTCATTTGATGTATACTCATTCTAAATAATTGAATTAATTTCTAATTCCTAAATGGAAGTAAAATCTGTGCATTCCATACAATTAATATGTTATGATAGTCGTTCACTTTAACTAGGAATTACAAATTTTTTTCACACGTGTTGAAAGAAAAAGTAATCAATGCTTGAAAGAAAAGTGATTAGTTTTATCTACACCTTCGATTCAAATTGGTATTCTATGTTTTTTTTAGAATAAACTTTAGACAGAACGACTTGCCGAATGAAATCAGTGTTACACCTTTATATACAATTGATCAATTACCTTTCTTTTTTTACTGAAAGAATAATCTAAATAGAAAAAAAATTAAAGTCAGAAATACTTGTTTTGGTTGGCCTATTTTTTATTATTTATATTATTCTTTTATCAATTCTTACAACAGATGAACAATCTACTTTGAAAAGGAAATGATTATAATAAGTCTTGAGGGATAATATTCTCATTCGTTGTCACTTAGTTTTAAACTTTTGGTCAAATAAATTTCTATTATGACACTTTTTGTTCCACTAGATCAGTGAATTATTGTTAGGGATTCTAAAGTTCATGTGAGTTGATACATTTTTAGGCATTAAAGTGAGGTTTGACAATGAACCTGAGTTTAAGCTGAGGGCACAACTTTTAGTGGTTCAACTTCAGGTATTAATAGTTTTCCTTCTTTGTATTGTTTGCTTGTAAGATCTTAATGACTTTAATTTTAAATTTAACATGTCCTAGTTTTGGCTTCAAAGTGGAGAAGAGGTTTATTGACACTGGTGGCTTTCAGAAGCATTAGAAATTTTAAGTTTTAGCACTTACAGATTGTTCATAGGCATGGACATGACTAGCAAACACAACATCAACCTTGTGCTCCACCTACATTCATATTATAGAAGATATTATTGATTCACCTACATTCATAGGTACTATATTGTTATTACTCTGACATTTTGTCAATTTCTTTTGTTATTCTCCCGTGTGCTTTCAGTTTACTAATTTTCCCTCTCTGCTCGTGAGATTTCATGAGAAAGATAAGAGTTTTTTCAAATCCTTGATATTTGATTGTGCTCAATTCTTACAAAGTTTTTTCGCCAGTTACCACTAGTTATTTACATGAGTTTTGATGACAAATAATCTTAACCATCTATGTACAATTATATGATGATACAGAGTAATTTATAACTCTAAATAATGATTATAATGTGTCTTTAGATGGCGTTCCAAAAGAAGGACTTCAAATATAAAAGGTACTTTTAAGGATCAGTGTTCTGAATTTGATGACAAAAATAGTAAGTTCTTTAATTTTTTTTTGGATTCTAAGCTTTGTATTGCTTGTGTTTAGCATACTATTCGGGGATTATTTACATGCTATCTCTTGTCAGTTTAAAAATGAGTTTGCATTTTGGAAGTTAATATTACCTGTAGGTGATGAAAGTGTTCTTTATCTTTGAATGTGGAATGACAGGTGAAGTTTGCATTAGAAAATCCTGGAACATAACTTTTTTCGGATGATATCTTACCACTCCATCCACGTTTGAAGGGTAGAAAGATATGGAAGGAGGTTCATGATTTGTAATTTTAACCATCACAAATGTTCACTTTTTTTTTTTTGTAGTGAAGGTAATAACACCGTTCTTCTTGCTTTCAGTTTTAGTTTCACCCTGTTATTGGTTAAATTTAATCATCCTGTAAAATGTTTTCCTTCATTTTGGTGTGCTATCAAGGTTCAACGGTTGAGGCTCCTTAGGTATTACCATCATTCAACTCGAATTTATTTTGTTAAGTTCACTCTGGTAATTTCTCATTAACTCCCAACCTTGTATCTTTATCTAACTCAACTCTAGTTTACTTAGCTATTTATGTGTTATGTATCCTTTTCATGATTATGAAAATGATGAAGCTGAAAAATCTAGCCAAATTGATTATGATGATGATGTAATAGACAGGTAATAAAAAGCTTTCATTCTTGGTGTAAAATATGTTAAATTTTAAGAATTTAATTTCATGTTCCTCTTTATAATAGATTGTTGAATCGTGATGAAGTTACAAGTGAAGAGACTGCTTTGAATAGTGAAGATGAAGATGTATTTCTAAAGGCTTTTAAGGTTTATTCTATCATATATTTTCACATATGCATTAAAGAGTGAGCTGAAGTTGTGTACAAAATGCTTTAACGTGTCTGATTGTAAGCTAAAGCTTGAGCACCTGTTGTTGGCTATCTAAAGGACTGAATTAACCTGTTATTATCAGTTGTCATGAACAGTTCTAAGAGGTTTGTAGGTTAGTTCGTAGAAGCCTATATACAGGTTAGTGTTGAGCACATGAGGGAGGTTTTTCATTCACTTATACTTTTTCTCTGGAGTAGCTCTTTGGTGCTTAAAATTAGAGTGAGTTTAACGATTTTAGCTTCAGTTGCTGCAATAAGAATTTCCACGTCAACAACCACAACATTAATCTGGATAACACCTTCCTGTACTGTTGGTAAAAGCATACATATGTTTGTTTTGAAAATCCACTCAAATATTGTAGGTGAAGATGCTAACATTGTTGGTAGTGTTTATCAGTACCAGACCACTAGAGGTTCATGCTTCATGATGGCAAAAGAAGCTTGCTCTCGAGGTATGCTCGTACTAGAGTTTTTTCTTGGTAGTGTTTATCATATAAGAATTGTACTTCTTCAATCATCGACTATGAGAATTTCGGCAGTGCTCATCATCCTAAAAAACCATGTAAGTTGAGCTGTAATAGTGAAAATTATGCTCATTGTAGGTAATTAAACTCTTTTAGATATTTTTTAACTTTTATTTCCTTTTCTTCTACAGACCAAATATGATTCTGCCACAAAACTATCTGAGTTTACAGAGTCTCCATTATTTGCATGAATTAAGTTTCTATGATCCATGAGGAAAAGAAAAACCCTGAACATGCAATACTACAACAGTCTAGGAAGCTAATTCATAAACCATGTTTGGGTTCGCATAAAGAGCATGGTCACACTAATGTCCAAGAACAGTATAAGAGAAAACCAGGGAGGTATCTGGAAAGGTTATTGTTAGGAGTTGTAAGAGATGTGTGAAGTTGTTCCTGTTTTTCCTTCATCAAAATCCAACATAGTAAGAGAGAGATACTTGAAAGGTGAACATATTCTAAAAATAAATTATATTTATTAATAGTTTGTAATTTTTTTTAGCCCTTATTAATTGATGTTATCTGTTAGTTTAATTATTACTATCATATACTTGTAATAAATTACAAGGCTTTAATCTATTTTGAAACATAAACAATCTTAGTGTATGGTTTATATATCCTTTAATTATTAATGAAAAAAGTTAGTATATATAACTTGGGCGTTGCAATGTACTGTAGATCTTGGGAACACCAACCAGAGAAGAAATAAAGTGCTTGAATCCAAATTGCGAAAGAAATTATGAACCTTGTTGAGATACAAGGTATCTTATTAAGGAAAGTGTTTGTAATGAACAAATTATATCAAACACCACATTAGAAGGATGTTATTTAATTTTTTTTATGTATACTTTTTTATTAAAGCAACTAACACTGTAATAATGACTTATTAATTTTAATTTTTACGCTTTGTTATTTACATTGTTTGATATTAAAATTGTAGTCTTTGTTCTTTGCTCCTTTTATAAATATTATTTGTAAATTATAAATACCAAAAATCTAAAATTGTTGCCTTTTATAATTTTGCTTTTATTTTAGGATTTATGTATTATTAAAAAATACTAAAAAAACAAAAAAGGGAACTCCAATGAAAATTATTTAGAGTTGATTGATGACAAATGGGGATTTAAACCACTGACAACAATGAGAGTTTCAAACCACAAAAAATGCAGTAGTGGGGGTTTTTAACCCTAGGCAATAGCAGGGGTTTCAAAAACCCCAAGCAGTAGTAGGGGTTTGAAAACCCTAGGGAGCAATGAGGGTTCCAGAAACCCCAAGCAGTAGCGGGGTTCCACAAACCCCAAGCAGTAGCGGGGGTTCCAAAAACCCTAGGCAGTACCAGGGGTTTTGTAAACCTCCAGTAAGTTGCACTTTTTCAGGGGTTGATAAAAACCTCCATTAATCTGTTAGCCACGCTAGTTCTTCCAGGAAAATTTCAAACCCCTGGTAAATCCATTAGTAGGGGTTAAAACCCCCAGAAACGCCAAATATAACTCCCACTAAAATTAATTTTTTTTTTAGTGAATGGCATTAATTATTAAAATAAATTTATTTATAGTTCAAGATATTATTTAAATTTTTATTTTTATAAATATTTAACTTTAATTAAATAATTTTCATATGTAGAAAATCATATCAAATAAAGAATTAAATGAAATAATTTTTATAAAATATCATTTTAATAGTTAAGCTTGTTAAAATATTTAATTTTGTTAGAATAAAATTGTAAAATATTTAAGTTTGTTAAAATAAAATATCAATGTAAAATATTTATGTTTGTTTTAATAAAATATCACTGTAACATATTTAAGTTTGTTAGAATAAAATATCATTGTAAATATTTAAGTTTGTTAGAATGAAATATCACTCTAAATATTTAAGTCTATTAGAACAAAATATCACTGTAAAATATTTAAGTTTGTTAGAATAAAATATCATTGTAAAATGTTTAAGTTTATTAGAATAAAATATCTCTTTAAACTATTTAAGTTTATTAGATTAAAATATCAATGTAAATATTTAAATTTTTTCGAATAATTTATCACTGTAAAATAGTTGAGTTAGTTAAAATTATATTACGTATATTAATATCTAGGTTTCGTAAAATATACATTATCGAAATGTCGAAGTTTCTCTTCTTGTTCGTCGTGTTGAGCCAAAACATGAGGAGCGCCTCTAGGAGCGAGTTGTTCTTGTATGATTAACCCCCGACTATCATGATCTTCATGAATTCTCACGGTTTTGAATCCATTGTTTCAACTCCTTGTTTGCTTTTCACAGTTGTTCTTGCTCGCATTAGCATCCACCATCCTTTGTTGCGACTTCTACGCTTTTTTACGCAAACACTCATGTTCGGCTTGGGCAACATTAAACTGAGCACGAGCCTCCTTGGATCGTTGACAAATATCATCATTATCGCACCACAACTCCTGAATGGTCTGCAAGATTTGTTGATGTTATTCCTCATGGTAGTGAGTTTTTAATCATGAGTGGGGTTGGGATCAAGTTTTACCGACTTCTCCTGTGTGTGCCAATTTGTTTCAATAAAAAATTATAGGCCTTAAACCGAAAATAAAAGATGTAGAAAAATCTCTTGACTCAAATAAATAACACCAAGGCCAAAATAATTTTGTCCCTTGGTCATGGGAGTTAGTACTTTATTTAGGGTTAAATATGATTTTGTCCCCTTAACTTTCGGTGAAAATTGAAATTAGTCCCTCTTTAAAACTTTGGCTCAATTTAGTTCCTCAACTTTAGAAATACATGGATTAAGTTCTTTTAACCAAATTTTATTAAGTTTATTTTTAACCAAATTTTATTAAGTTTATTTGACGTTTCAAACACATTTCTTGGTAACATTTAAATTGTTTACATCATTTGAAACATTTTCACTTCAATCTTAGCTGAGAATCGCATTTGAAACGTCAAATAAGCCTAATAAATTTTGGTTAAAAGTACCAAATTCATGCATTTCTAAAGATGGAGAACTATATTGGTCCAAAATTTCAAAGAAGGACTAATTCCAATTTTCACTGAAAGTTAAGAGATCAAAAACATATTAACTTTTTATTTATAAGCAAAACAATTACAAATCGTCTATTCTTCGAGATATTATAGAATATTTCAGTTACAAAGGATAATAACAAAAAATTATAAAGATTACAAAGATAAAAACCACATATTAAATCTCTTTTATGGTAGTATCTGTTAATAAAACTTAAACTAAATATATGATGAACATAGGCCCAATTTCTAGACCCATAAACTTTAGGTCAATTTTTTTCACATGAAATATCCCTCTTTGAGTATCAGGTAGGGGCCCGGATGACCAAGACTGTACAAGTAACTATATAGACTTTAAAGCCAAACAAAGTAAAAAGGTGCCATAGATCTCGATTTCAAATTCAATTTCAAATTTTAAATTTCAAATTCTAAGATTCGTCTAATAAGTAGATCTATGTATGGACAAACTCATGTATTTTGTATTCCTAAATGCATTTAATCAACATATGAACAAACTCTTTAATGCATATTATTATACTCGTCTGGTTAGAGGTTAGAGTATATAGAGAGTCATTTAATGTGTTATTAGACTCAATTAAAAGTATTCACTCAATTTTATTATATTAATTAAAATATTTATGTGATTAAAAGTAAAATATTCACTCATGTAATGTTTTAAGAAAACTATAATATATATATATATATATATATATATATATATATATATATATATATATGACTAGTTTGTTGGTGATGAAAAATTGCAATTCATATGATTGAATTTTTTTCATTCCACCATGTTATCTATACTTAAGATAAATAAGTAATACAATAAACTTTAAAGTAAAAACCAATTATTTCATTTTGACATAAGCGCAAAATTTACTATTTAAAATATTGTATAATCATTAATTTTAGACACCATTACAAACTAAGTTGAAATTTACATATTGATGTGAAAATAAAAAGTCATTTCTTAGCTAAGTCATATGACTTAAGACAAAGAGATTTGTAAGTCCATGAGGTAAGATGGAATTGTTTAAGTTGAAATATGTTGGGAGATTGAGTCGACTAGGCTTAGCCAACATATAATATATTAAGAAGTAAATAAAATTGTGAAATAAATTAAATTAAAAAAATAATCTTTTAACAAAAGAAATAAAAAAAAATATATATATATATATATATATATATATATATATTGTAACGTCCCATTTAATTATTAAGCGAAATTAAAAGAAACATCACACAAAATAGTAATGTCTTGGGGTCCTTAACATAACCCCTACAAACTGGACACACCACGATGCCAACAGAAACCAGATAAAAGTCTAACAAAATGAGAGTAGAATAGTAAAGCATAGAGCAATACATGGGTCGTAGCCCTAAAGAAAACCCATGAAGAAAAGAAACATAAAGTCCAACCCAGATGGCTAAGTAGCGGAATCGCCATTTCCTTGCTAACCGTGGGAACCTCGCCCATCTGCTCCCATCAATTTAAATTGATGATCATCGCAAGAAAGAATAGCCACATACAAGACAACCATACAACAAACAGGGTAAGCTAGAGCCAATAACATTTTCATCATACAGTCAAATATACTTTCACCATCCAATATCCATACAACAACCAAGCATGTTATGACTTTTCAATCAATACACTACGACTCGACTCGACTCATCTGGATACGTATAACCGGGTCGGATTCAGCGGATGCTTGCACTTGTGGTGGATACCTCTGCTCACCCCCGAGCTGCTCACCCTCGAGCTATGTGTTACAAGTGTTACGATGGATCAATTTTCCCTCACCACAAGGTTATCCCTTAATGAATTTCAGGCCTCCTGCTACTCTCACCACAGGAGTCAGTTTGGTCTAGGTGAGACTAACTGACTCCTTAGAGTGTCAGGATGCAACCTTACCTTGAATCCTTACCTAGTTATACAGATGGGGCACCACTATGGACACCCACTAACAGGGGCCATGAAATTACGTCCCGACCACTAAAGCACGACCCTGGGAATCCCACCTAGAGAATCCCAAGGAATTACGCACTGACATAGACCAAACTTCCTTAATCAACCAAACAGATTCAGCATGCATACACACAAATATATACATACATCTCATACAATTTCTCATGATTCATCGCCTTCGTATTCTCAACCAAGTCATACAAACTCCTTATTCTCGAACCTAGAATATGGAACTCCATCTCATATCGTTACCATGCCACGTTGATACCAACCCTTTCATGTCTCATGTCGAATTCATACCAAACTCATCATTTCAATTTCATGAATCATCTCATACAATTTTCATGCTAAGTTCGTACCAACCCATTATTCACAATTCATGATTTACCTCACATATGCATACTCATTTATCTCATACTCTCATCACAATACTTAAATTCAAGCCATACATTCACCAACCAAGTCAAGAAAACAATCACATTGCGCCCTGCCTCGCCCAGCACCTCGTTCATGCCGAAGGATCTCGCCCAGGCGAGGAGGACCCTCGCTCAGGCGAGCTCCCTTAGCCTGGGCGAGAGCTCAACTTCCAGCATAAGGACTTTGCGCGCGTTCTCGCTTAGGCGAGACCCTCCTCGCCTAAGCGAGACGTTCGCTCGCTCAAAACTGTAGTGGGTCGCCTGGGCGATCATTCATGAAGAAATGCTTAGGCGAGCCCCTGTTAACCTCGCCTACGCGAGACAGACTCGCTTGGGCGAGTTTATCAGACTTCGCCACTGTTCCTCTTTGCCATCAACACATATCCATGCCCAAACAGTAATATAATTCATACCATACACTCACAGTGACATATAAGCACGCAAATCATGAACACACCATCAAAACAACCATCATTGTACCAAAACAATAAGGTTCTAGCTTCCCTTACCTGGAAGGTTTAGCAAAGACCCCAACGACACGACCACGAGCACAATAGCTCTAAGGATGAACTATGGGCTGAAAAGGGCAGAACGAAACCAGAAAAACGAAGTTAACTGAGGCTTTTAATCGAAAATACGAAAAGATGGTAAAAGGGAACCAGCACAGCTAGAAAAGACACTTACATGGAGCACAAGTTCCTTTAGCTTAACGTGACAGCGGAAGCAAACCCTAGCGGAGGGGGTTGACGGCTGTAGTTTTAGGTTTTCTGAAAATGAGAGAAAAGTGAGACTTAGGGCAACGAATGGTGATTTTATCTACTGGACCAGCTCTTAGGCCCATTCGCAAGGGCAGCCCCTTACATTTTGGGCAAGAAAGAATGAAACATTTTTAATAGGCCTTACATATATCGAATGTCGAAATCTAATGTATTTTTATTTTGGATGTCGAAATTTGGTTAGTTAATTTTCTTAATTAGATTTCGACATTCAGTACCTTCATATTTAGGGAGTGAAGTCAAAAGGTTATTTTGGAAATTTTTTAAAAAATTGGAGGTGTTGAAGAAACTATTGGAGGTGTAAAGAGAAATTGCCATTGCCAAGCCACATGGTGTGAGCAAGGGAAGGAGTTGCTAGCCTTAAAGATGAACACCTACAAAACAAGCTAACCCACTCCATAGTAAGATTAAGATCTTTAACAATCTTCTTTTCACCAAAATTATCCTTCCTTTGCAATCACATTGAAGCAACTTGAATTTGAAAAAAAAATGAACCTAGTTGTTATAAAGAGGATCACATTTGAAGTTGTAGAGAAGGTTACCATAGAAGAAACACTTCCAAACTAAAGTCTAATATGCTTCTACTAGTGCAATACTTTTTCTGTTAACACTACCCCTCACATTATCCATGACTCAATGCAAGAATAAAAAATAAAATCAAACTTTAGAGCAATTTAGCGAGTAGAAGTGTTAGTAAACAAACATATATAAAGAACGACCTTTTGTACACCCCAAACACAGAATGATATGAATATTAAACACATAAACATACACATTGAGCAAAAATATTAACACTAAAGACACATGTATAAAGAATCAAAAAAATGGTATGAAATTTGAATTTTAAAAAACCTATTCTAAAACTATCAAAAAGGAGAAATTAAGAAAGAATAGTAGTACATTATTGGTGCAAAGTAGCTATAGAGGGAGAGGGGATGTTAAATAAAGCTTGTAGAAATTTGAAAATCTTTTTGTGTAGACATATTACAATAAAAACAAATAACGTAAGGAGTAAGGAAAAGAAGAATGCACAAAAAAAAATTATGTTGGTTCACCTTCACCTGAGGCTATGTCCAGTCTACTAAGCCACCTGCTAAGAAATTCATTAATCAACCTTTGACTAGCAACGAGTATCAACCTTTTCAGGTTATGAGTTCATCCTCTCTAAGAACACGAGTACACACCTTTCCAAGTATCATGTCTCAATCTCCCCCTAGGATAAAGAACCCATAATTACAATAAAGATTCTCTCTCATGTAGGAGAGTCACAATGACACTCATAGGATTCACTTTAGATAGTGAAGGATTTATAATGGTTTCGCTTAACCTAAAATTACTCTCTAACAAGATGGATATGACTGTAAGACCCAGGAAAAATTAATTAATTAAATAATTAATTAATTAATAAATGCGGGTAGAAGGCTCCTTTATGGCATTAATTGTTGTTTAACGTGACGTGGAAAAGTACTAGCTCAAGTGGTTGGGAGTACTTTGGTTGTGTGAGAAGACTTGGCTTCAAGCCCTAAGTATGTCAATTATGTGTGATTATTTTTGTTATTGATTTTTTAAGGATATGTATGAGTATGTAATTAGTGTTGAAAAATATTGTTGATTTGTGAGTATCACCAAATGTGATTTGCCATAGTGGTTGTGCTTTGGCCTTATGAGTGGAAGGTTACGGGTTCAAACCTTGGTGGGCAAAGCATAAGCTTTATTTTTGCTAACTAATAGTTGTGGTATGAATGTGAAGGGGTAAAGAGAAGCCTAGCAGAATGGGGCACTATCTTAAAGGCACCTATAAAAGCCAAAAATTAGGTAAAGGGAAGGGTTTTGGCAGTGTTGGGAATTGGCCTTTGAGAGGAGCACGGGTTTGGGAGAGTGAATTGACAGAAAGGTTTTGGAATCAAAGGGGGTTCTGTCTTCGCAATTATTGAATGGAGGGGAATAATTGAGTTTTCTATTTTGTGTGGATTGAATGAGTATAAAACATGTTTCTGGAGTTGTTGTGCCATTGGATTGTGTCGATCGTGTATCTGAAGCGTTTTGGTATTGGTTTTGGTGAATTGAGAGCGTGTACAGAGGCAAAACCCTGCAAGTCTCGCCCAAGCGAGTCCATCTCGCCTAAGCGAGAATTGCAGAGCTACGTTTCTAGTTTAGAGGACTTGTAGCTCGTCTAGGCGAGCTGTTTTAATGTTGAGCGAGTGATACCTCGCTTAGGCGAGAGTGACTCGCCTAAGCGAGATGGTGACGAGATCAGGTGTGTTGAGCGCGATCTTCCGCCCAGGCGAGGGGGTTTTAAGGTTTGAGCGAACCCGAGTCTCGCCCAGGCGAGATGACCTCGCCTAAGCGAGATGTCTTGGTCCTGTGTGGTGTTGTGCTTGTATTTTAGCCCAAGCGAGATGGGAATGGATGTTTGGGCGAACGTGTGGCTCGCCCAGGCAAGAGGATCTCGCCTTAGCGAGATGGCGTGTTTTGGTTGCTGAGTTAAACTCGCTCAGGCGAGGTGGGCTAGCCTAAGCGAGATTGAGGGTCTAGCTTGGGCGAGGGTTCCCTAGCCTAAGCGAGTTTATGTGATTAACTATGTTTTTATGTGCTTCTGAGTGTGTTTAGTTGTTATACCATGGTTAAATTGTATATGCATGTGTGGTGGTGTGTGGGCTTGAAGGGCTAAGTCCATTAGGGGTCTGGGATGTGCTCGGTGGTTGGACACATGATGGGGATGGAACTGGTTGAGTTCCTGTCGGCTACTAATGGGCGAGGAGTCCTTAGTATGGTGATTGCATGTGTCGGGCGCACGATGGGCAAGGAACTGTGATGTTCCCGTCGACTACTATTAGGCGAGGAGTCCATAGTATGGTGATTGCGTGCGTGCCAGGGTCCAAGTGTGAGACATGGATGTTTTTACTACAAACGAGGAGTCTGTAGGGCAGGACTATGAGCGGGATAGGCTCATAGGGTTGGACCACGAATGAGTCAGTTTTGTGGGAGCACAGGGAAGTCCCAAGACCTAGTTCATGCATATGACTCATGAAGGACTATGAGGTCCTAGTTGGGTGTTTTGGAAATTTTGAGTTTTGTACTTATATTGTTTTGGGTGGGGAAGCATATTTACTTCATATATATCTGTTTATGTTTTATTGTGCATAGCTCACCCTATCTGTGTGTGTGTGGCGATGATCGGATAACTTGTTATCCGGGAGCAGATGATGTGACAGGTGGGCCAGGAGATGCGTAGACTCGGAGCGGGGGCTATCTTGGGATATTTTGTAGATACATATGTATACGTTTACTGTTTTGTTTTTGAGAATATTATGTAAATCCGGCTAGAGCCGTTAACTTTTATTTTAGTTTTTATGAATCATGGATTCCTGGATTTATGGATTTTAATTGTGAAAGTTTTAAAATTTCCCGTGTTTTTGGGAAATAGTTCATAATCAATGTGGAATTTAATGAAATTCGAATTTTAAGTATTTTATATCAGTAATATTCCTTTGGGATGTTACAATGACAATGTATGTTCAGAAAGTATTCTCTCTTTATCTTTTCTCTTTTTTATTCACGAATAGATATGATGATGTTTCAATACTTCTTCTTTTCCTTTCTTATCTTGTATATCTTTTTCATCTAGGTCTTTTTTTATATAGTTGTGCTTGTATCACTTGACCGCGAATGCAAAATATCTTCATATCTTTAGATATCTTCACTTTGGAATTTCTTGATAATCAATCACAGGGTATTGCTTTCACTTAATTATTAGCTCTTTCCTTTCAACCTTTTAACAATTTGAAACATTGTAATTTTGAGGCTTTAATCAGCTAGAAATTCTCTTGTAGTCTTCAATCTGCCAAGTCCTCTTGTTGTCTCGTGATTAGTTGATATTCATATGACAATATTTAGAATTATCAATCAGAGAGAAATTTACTAAAGCAAAAACAACCTTTTAAGTAAGTAAATTTAAGTCTATTCACAAGGGAACAAACTTAAAAAATTTGTGGTGGTATTTTGTAAATAAAATTCATTACTTTAAGTCTGATAACAAACTTAAATTTATGTTTTAAGTCTGTTCAAAGAAGAACAAACTTAAATTTTGCATTTGTTCAGTTTCCCAACAAACTTCAATTTATGTTTTTATGTATGCTAATTCTCTAAAAGACTTAAATTTATGATTTAAACTCTCACATTCGTGGTGCCACCCACAGATTGCAACTTTCTCCTACCCACACGAATTGCCATTTACATCCCTTCTCCCCTCCAACCGACGATGTCCACTTCCAGCAACATACTAATAGGCAAATAAGGACGAAATTTTAAGTACAAGTGTTTTTTAGGCCAAGAAGGGGGGTTGAATTGGTTGTTTTGCAAAAAACTTTAGTCTTTTAAAGTTTAAAACTCTTTTGAACAAAATGAAGTTGACCACAAAATTGGAGAATGTATCAGTTTTGGAACATACATTTTAACTAGTTGAAATATCAAAATATCATTTTGATATTTTGATAGAGAATTTTATAGTAAACGCATAAAACACTCAAATTACAAACTTGATTGATGTGATTATCAAGACCAATCAAACTAATTCCAAATGCACCGGATTATTAACTTATGCAATTACCCAAGAAATATTGTTAAAGATCAATTAACTTTGATTTCTTGATACAAACAACTTTGAAAAAAATAAACTGCTAAAACTTAAATCAATGCACATAGATATTTATACTGGTTCACTCCAATGGAGCTACATCCATATGATCAAGACAACCTTAGCATGATCTTCCACTAAACATGAGAATTTACACTATTCTTACCCTTGCATTCTTGTAAACATAAATCACACTACCTAATTTCTTGAATCACACAAGAAACACCAAAATGTACAACAAGAAATACTCTTGTAGACATGGACTCACATAAGAAACACCACAAGTGCACAAGAAATATCAACCCTGAACGATGACTCTCCCTAACCAACCAAGAACCTTTCTTCAATGCATAAACCAAGAGCAATCAGAACTCCAACACTCCAAGTTGATCACGAAACAACAGTACAACTGACTTCTTCAAAGAGAAAGAGATTTTTCAGATTTTCCCAAGTGATTTTGCGGTAAAAACATATATCTCTTTTTTTTTTCCCAAAAAAAAGACAATCTTTATAGCTTGTTAATTAACATATTGAACTCGTTGGAAATACTTTTCAATCTATTGATTTCACTTACTTTAAGTGAAATAAGCCGATTGATTATTATTCCAGTCGATCAAATATGTTGTTTGTAACATCCCTACCAGATATTACAAATTTAAATAATAAAATAGAGAAATAATACGTTAGCATCATTTATTAAAACATCATTTCCTAAAAACGCAAAAAATTTAAAATTGTATTACGTCATCAATAATACCTTAAATACAAATTATATAAAACTCAATTATATAATCCGAGTCTGGTAATTTAAAAGTTTACAATTGATTCAAAAACATAATAAAAACTTTGATAAACTCCTTTCCCAACTAGCCTAGCTCTGGCTCTATGTCTCACCAGATCCACCTGCAACGTCATCTGTTCAAGTGTACCGCGTACACGATCATCGCCAAGCACAAGTAGATAGGGTGAGCTAACAAGAAAATAAGTCATATATACAAGCACATACGTACCATAAACACACCAAAGGAAATTTATCCTTTGATTCCATGCCACATGGCCATAACCATGTCAACCGTGTTCTATGTCTTCTGATGAGAATCTCAAGATGTCTTGCTGCAAGACCTATCAGCCACAACGGATAATGCACGTGCAAGAAACCATGTTACTGATCACACATCGTAACGCCAAGTGGAGTTCCCAATACGAATAACATTCGTAACATCCTAAGACTACCAAACTTGTTGATTTTATATCAAGAAGGGCAACCTATCTAGACCCACTGTACACGCCACAACATGCACACTCACAGCGACAACACTTGCCAACCTGAGCCACAACTAAAGAGTTCCTCGTGTTCATCTGCCATATCGTGCCACAACTAAAGAGATGCCATTCTGAGTCACAACTCAAGGAAAGCTATGTGCTTAGCCCCTATCCCGAGCCACAACTCAAGGGATACGTTCTGAGCCACAACTCAAGGAACACCAGCAAGCCAACCTTCAAGATATCACCAAAACCTTGTAGATCACGTACCACCAAAACAAGCAAAGTACCTTTGCCTCACAGTATCGCCTGACGCAACACGCGAGTCGCCAGGCGCAACAGGCCTCCAGATCGTCTGGCGAGGAACGCGTGCCGCCAGGCGCCAAGCGCCTCATCCCTCACTATCTCTGCAACTATCGCCTAGCGAACGATCTCTGCCCCCAGGCGCCATATCAGTATTTGCACAATACAAAGTCAGGTTTAGGTTCAGGCTCCCTTTCTCACACCTTCTCATACATATTCCCTCAACCAGTTAAATTGCCATATCCTTGCAACATAAAAGTGCCTACAATACCCTACCATCATCATAATTATCAAGTCAATTACTTCCCAATTAACATCAATTTGTCTCGTAGTATCAATCCCAAAACTTTCCAACCTTAACACCTATTCAGACTGTTCCATTCAAATTAACCATCAATTACACAAAATCCATGGCGTTTCAACATCAAATCATTCATTAACAGTTAAAACTGCTATTCCTCCCAATCAGAATCAACTCAGAACCCCAAAATCATCAAAATCGAACCAAAATTGATTCGCATCGTTTGGCGGGTGTTCATCATCGCTAGGCAATTCAACAAAACCTAGAAAATTGGGTGCTCAGGGATGTGTCGCCTGGCGATACAGGACTTCATCGCCAGGTGATTCCTCATAGAAACCCAGAAAACACTCAATAATAGCATGAGTCGTCTGGCGGCTACTCGTAGCCCGCCAAGCGGTTTCTGGAATTTTTCCAGAAACACAAACATTGCAGAATTAACAAATTAAGAGCATCTAGTTAACATACATTTCATGCAATTTAAATGATACATTAAGAATAATGATTCCAGCTCCCTAACTGGGTTTCCTTTGCTTAAAATTGGACCAATGTTAAGGTTCTTGATGATCTCCAATGGCCTCCCCTTTACTCTCCAATCAATAGCTCTTAATCTCTCTGCAACTCAACTTTGGTGCTCTGAAACTTTGCAGCCCAAAAACCTCACAACAATGCAGTGTGGTTCTCTCCTCTAATTCCCTTCTCTCTCACCACTACCACCCAATAATTACGCCATTTACTCACCAAAACGAAAATTAATTAGCAATGAATTACTATTCAATGACCATAATTTAGTGGTTTTGCAGCCCTCCTTTCTGCACATCTAAGGTGGCTAGGGTTTCTCTGCCCTTTCACCTTCACGTCCAAAGGAATTTCGGCAAAAAGAAAGTTTATTTTGGATTCACCAAGGTTTGAACCCATAACCATGCCAATGTTAATTCCATGCACAACCATTCCACCAATCCATGTTTCAAGATAATTCTTAAAACTCTAAGTTTATATTACCATGCATCATGATCAAACATATTATTAAAATAAATCAAATAACACATACATGTCTCATGGATTTGGAATGCGGAAAACTCTTCTAAGGTGAATGTGGCATGCTAAAACAATATGTAATATTTTTCATTTAGTAATTATTTTTTGTTAATGTGAACCATGTTAGTGTTAAAACAAAATGTTAGTTTCTTTGTAGGGGAAAGAATCATGGAAAACTATTCTGACTCTGGCATATTAGAGTGTTGGAGTTGTGCATGGGTAGATAAATGTTAGTAATGAAATGATGGTTTAAGCCAAGAAGGGGGAGGGAGTTGAATTGGCTATTTAAAACTTTTTCAAAAGCGTAAAACCCCTTTTGATTGAATCAAATAGACAACAAAATTTGAATGCAAAAGGTGTAGGACAATACACTTTCAACTGGTCAAAAATAAAAGCAATAGGTTAATTTGTTCATACAGCCATGAATCAGTTGATTAAAATGTCAAAACAATCAGCTAACATTCTGGGAAATTATGCATAATGCAAATTTCACGAATTTCACTAAAAGAAATACTTTCTTACACGCGATTCGTTCCAAATAGTATATCTAACAATGTTACACTATCAAATTACACAAAAATGCTTTCAAACACAACAAAGAATGACTTGCGTTGTTTTCTTGAGATTTTAAAGTGAGTGAGATGAAGGAAAGAGAATTGGACAATTGTTTTTATACTGGTTCACTCAATGACAGAGTTACATCCAGTTTACCAAGACAATCTGAACCTGATTTCCACTATTATCAAAAGTTTTACAAATCACAAACCAAGATTACACTTTTGAATAATAGAAAACACCATGATTTTTGACTCACATAGAAATCTCAACCATAACCTTGTAAGAATCACTATTACAAACCTGAAGGTGGCTCTCCCTAGCCATCTAATCTCAAGTTCGTCAAGCTTATATCAAGTCAAAATGCCTTCAAGATCAACCAAGATCTTCAATCTTCACCCTACAACTATGTGATTCAGAGAGAGAGATTTTTCCAGTGATGAATGACAAGTTTTTGCGCTCAAAAACTCAAAATCGTGTCTCTGCTCTCTAAAACACAACTTACATAGTCTAGTCTTAAGTGAAATCAATCGATTGAATTTTTCATACATTCTGTTGATTTCATTTTACTTAAATGAAATCAGTTGATTGAAAAACAATTCAATTGATTGAATATATTCATATCAAAAACTATATACAACAAACCTTTTAACATGTTGTATCTAGGTTGTTCTTTGTCTACGAGGCATGGTGTATCTAGGTTTGGCTCTTACTAGCAAATATAAGTGCAAATGCATGATGATTATACACGTATTTATAGAATCAAGGTGTTGATTATTAAAATTAGTCAATTAATTTACATATATATCATGGATTCAATGCAGTACCTGGAATCAAAGCCAATTAAATATAATGGAATCAATATCTGATCATAAAGCATGATGTTTCCTAGGCATCCTTCGTGCTATCCACTCAAAATAATTCATAATAGATGCATGCACAATGGAAATCATGCAATAAAAGTGCTTTATGGTTAATGCAATATGAAAAGTTGGTTTTAGCTAATGCACTAGTTGTTATTTACTACTACTACTACTACTACTACTACTACTACTACTACTACTACTACTACTACTACTACATTCCAAATAAAGTCACGTGATGAGTAATTTGACTAGGTCAATCAATTAAAATCAATTTGAGAACATCCACATCAGTATAAGTGAAATCATCACATAAAAATATAGAGTCATTCAATTAAAAATGCACCAGGTTACACAATTTGAAAGCAGCGCCAATTTAAATGAAATCTATGTGTTGGTTTTGCAAATTTAACAAACTAAAAATTTAAGATTGCACAAAATTCATGGTACGATAGTTTACGTAAAATTTATGTATTATTTTGTGAAAAATAACATATTATAAACATGTCAGATCACACATTATGCATATTTTGACAGTTTAAGTGAAATTTATGTGCTGATTTTGCAAATTCAACAGATTGGAATCCTAATAGTTCACATTTTTTGCAGAATTTATCACTTTAAAAGCAACAAGCACATGATCCAATAAAATTAACAAACCAAACAAATATCAACACACATTCTTCATATCTAGAACACCTAATTCAGTTATAAGATTGTTGAATCTATCACGTGCAATTTTAGTGAATAAGTCAGCCAATTAGTTTTTACTTTTCACAAACTTGATTTCACTTTCACCTTTTTGAACATGACCCCTTATGAAATGATGTCTGATTTCAATGTGTTTAGTTTTAGAATACTGGATTGGGTTTTTAGTTAGGTTGATTGCACTTGTAATATTACCTTTTCTGACTTGACACCAAAATCTATGAGTTGATGCTTTAGCCAAATTATTTGTGCACATCCATGTCCAGCTGCTATGTGTTGGCACAAGCAAGCTTGAAAGCAAAAGATTGGTAAAGCCATGTGCATGAAGAACTTAAGTGTTTGATGAAGATTGATGAAGATCCTCTTAAAGATTAAGTTTTAGTGTGTTAAACCTGTATATAACATGTTAAATGTAATGTGTTAGTGTTATACATTGTTGATAGGCTATATGACATAGGTTATATGTCTTGTGTGCCTTAGTATGTCTCTTTTAATATGTTAAAATGGGTTTTAATAGGTTAAAAGACTTGTTGTATATAGTTTCTGGTATGAATGCATTCAGTTAGTTGAATTATTTTTCAATCGACTGATTTCACTTAAGTTAGGTGAAATCAGCTGACTGTACGAAAAATTCAATCAACTGTTTTCACTTAAACCAGATATATAAGCTGTGTTTTTCGCGAGTAGAGGTGCGAATCTAAGTTTTTATGAATGAAATCATGTTATTCATCTCTGGGAAGCGTTCTCTCTCTGCAATACACAACTGCAACTCGTGTTTTGAAGATCTTGGTTGATCTTGGTTGATCTTAGGTGCATTTTGGCTAGTGAGTAGCTTGAAGAACACATCTATGGTTGGCTAGGGACAACCACCATCAGGTTTGGATGTTCTTGTGCCTTTGGATGGTTTGCCTAATGCGATTTCAGGTCTGCAAGTGTTATTCTTGTAGGTTGTGTCTAGATTTTTGTGAGTCAAAAATCTTGTGTGTTTGTGTGTTTAAAAGTGTAATCTTGTTGTGTGATTTGTAAAACTTTTGAATATAGTGTAAACCAGGCTTAGGTTGTCCTGGAAAACTGGATGTAGCTCTATGATTGAGTGAACCAGTATAAAAACAGTTGTGCATTCTTCTTTCCCTCATCTCACTCTCTTTGAAACTCTTTAAAAACTCAAGAAAAACCAAGATTTTTTATCTTTGGTGTGATTTAAAGCGTTCTTGTGTAGTCTGAGGCTTTATACTTGTTATAAATACTGATTGAAACATGTTTTGTATGTAAAAGATTCTTGTTTGAGTTGAATTCGCGAATTCTGCATTCTGCATAATTCTCCAGTATTTTAGCCGACTGATTTGTCTTTTTAATCGACTGTTTCATATCATCAAGAACAATTTATTTTGTTGTTTTATATTTTAATCGACTGAAAGTGTACTGGTCTGCTACATTTACATCCAAACTTTCCAGTCTATTAGATTCAATTGAAAAGATGTTTAAGCTTCAAAAAAGTTTTATAAAGCCAATTCAACCCCCCTTCTTGGCTAAACTCACCATTTCAAAACTAACAACTGGTGTCAGAGCAAGGTTCTTGAAAGGTATTCAAGTTGATCAAAAATCTTTTTGAAATGGCTAAAAGTAAACTCCCTTTTGCCGAAGGTGCCTCTATTCATAGACCACCTATGTTTTGTGGCCTAAACTATTAGTTTTGGAAAATAAGGATACAAATTTTCATTGAATCTATAGACAAAGGAATTTGGGATGCAATAGTTAATGGACCATATGCTCCTAAATGTGTTGTTGAAAATAAGCAGGTGGACAAGCCTTGGAGTGAATGGAATGATGAAGAAAGGAGAAGAGCTCAATATGATTGCAATGCCAAAAACATCATCACTTCATCTTTGACCATGGATGAATTTTTTAGGGTCTCCCAATGTAATAATGCAAAGGAAATATGGGATGTCCTAGAGGTTACACATGAAGGAACAAATGAAGTGGAGAGAGTAAGGAAGCATGCCTTGATTCAAGAATATGAGCTTTTCAAGATGCAAAAAGGAGAGTCCATAGCTGAAGTGCAAAAGAGGTTCACTTACATAGTCAACCATCTTATGGGTCTAGGCAAAGAATTTGACAAAGAGGAGTTAAACATCAAAGTGCTTAAGTGTCTTGATATTAATTGGTAACCAAAGGTGATTGCCATATCTGAATCCAAGGATTTATCCATCATCACAACAATTGCACTGTTTGGTAAGCTTAGAGAGCATGAGATTGAAATGCAAAGGCTAAGTGAGCTTGAAACAAGTGAGAAAAAGGTAAAATCCATAGCCTTGAAGGCTAGCTCTAAGAAGAGTGATGAAACCGAGGAAGAGGTTGTTGAATCTACTGACAATGAGAACTTGAATCTACTAGTCAAGAAGTTTGGAAAGTATCTCAAGAGGAAAGGCAACAAAGGTAATCAAAGGAGGTACAATTCTAAACAAAATGATTCAAGTAATTCTTCCAAATTCTCATGTTATAATTGTGGAAAGCAAGGACATATCAAGATTGAATGTCCTAATGTTAACAAAGAGAAGGAGAAGGTTGATGACAAGAAAAAGGAGAAAAAGGGCAAGGAAAGGTGTGCCTACATAGGTTGGGAGGACAATGATGATTCAACAAGTACTTCATCTCAAGAAGGAAGTGAGGAAGCAAATCTATGCCTCATGGCCAGATATGAATCATCTTCATCAAGCCAAGTAAGTTCCTTGTCATATAAGGATAAGAATGACTATTAATAATTGTTGCATGACTTTGAAGAGTTGCATAGTGAGGCAAACAAAATGGTTTTCATGAACAATTTGTTAAAAGGATTAAATAGCTGGCTAGAAAATAGAGTTAGCCAACTAGAATCAGAAACAGTCAACTTAAAAACTGATTTCGAACATTTGGAAATGATTTACAGTAATTCAGTCGATTGTTCTGAAAAACAACTGGCTAGAAAACCTTGTGAAAACTGCACTACTTTGAAAAATCAAGTGAAATATCTTTTGAAAACTTGTGCAAAGTTCACAAGAGGAAAAACAAATCTAGAAGCTGTTCTTGGCTCTCAAAATTTTGTTTTTGGAAAGGCTGGACTTGGTTATACACCTATCCATGAAAAGTTCTCTAGTTTCTTTTCCAAGAGTGAGCCAAATGCTATGCCCTTCATTTCCTGTAACTATTGTATGAAGAAAGGTCATATTCTTAAGAGTTGTCATGTTAGAAAGTGTGATGTACCTAAGGGAATTATGAAATGGATCCCAAAAGGATCTAGAAAGGCATAACCATATTGGACCCAAACTATCAAATGGTATCATGTAACACTATGTTGTTTTGCAGGTCATAAAACAAGAAAAGAAGGATCTATGGTACCTAGATAGTGGCTGCTTAAGGCATATGACAAGAGATAAGACCAAATTTGCAAAGTTGGAATTGAAAGAAGAAGGATTTGTAACCTATGGAGACAACAACAAAGGAAGAATCCTTGGAAATGGAGTCATAGGCAATGGATCCTCTTTCAACATCAAGAATGTGCTGCTGGTAGAAGGGCTCAAACATAATTTGATAAGTATAAGTCAATTATGTGACAAAGGCTTTAAAGTGATGTTTGAACCAAATAATTGCTTGATATATGATGCACATGGTAGAATTGTTTTGATAGGAAAAAGAGTCAACAATATATATATATACTTGATCTGCATCATGCATCATTTAACATCCATTGTTTGCTTACAAAAGAGGATGACACTTGGTTATGGAATATAAGACTTTGTCACATAGACATGCAGCATTTTAATTGGCTAAACATAAAAAAAATTGGTTGAAGGACTACCAAAACTCAAGTTTGAGAAGGATAGAGTGTGTGAAGCATGTCAAAAAGGAAAGCAGACCAAGGTCTCTTTCAAACCCAAAAATGTTTTTCAACTTAAAGACCTTTAGAGATGGTTCACATGGATCTATTTGGTCCATCTCGAACCATGAGCCTTGGTGGAAATCTTTATGCATTAGTCATAGTAGATGCTTTCTCTAGGTACACATGGGCTCTGTTCTTAGCTGCCAAAAATTACACTTTTCATGCTTTTAAAAGACTTGCCAAGATACTTGAAAATGAAAAGAGTTCCAAGATAGTGTTTATTCGAAGTGACCATGGTGGAGAATTTCAAAATGAAAGGTTTGAACACTTTTGTGAAAAGTATGGCATTAAACATAATTTTTCTGCACTAAGAACCCCACAACAAAATGATGTTGAAAGGAAAAATAGGTCACTTGAGGAACTAGCTAGACCTATGTTAAATGAGAATTACGTATCTCACAATGGATAATCAAGGATGACGTAGTTCTTAAAAAACTATTTGGAAATGTTGATATTTTTATATTTTTAAAATTTTATATGTTTTTTGGTATTTTTTAATTATTTAAAAATCAATGTCACACAATGCGAGCGGCCGGACAGACCCTAAAAGAGAAAGGAAAGAAAACATTTTTTCATTTTTTTAAATTTTATAATTTTTTATATTTTAATATTACGAAAGCACAAGTTTAGTGTGAGAAAAAGTGATTTATTAGAAGGAAGTGAGGTGAAAGTTTAAAAAGTGTTAAAAAAATTAAAATAAAAGTCCAGAACAAAAAGTAAAACCAAAAAAGAGAAAATAAAAACTATAGGTGTGCAAGATAGTAAAAATGTGGTGCAGAATGTAGTCATTGGAGGTGTGTGTAGTGAAATATGGATTGTAGTAAGTAATGAACTTCCAGCCCATAATGAATAGAAAACAACGTATGTGTGAATAGCAAAAATGAGGGGAGCAACAAATGGATATAATTGGCCCAATACAATGAACTCATGGGAGTATAAAAATTAACATAGGAGGTGCGCGGGTAAAAGCTGAAAAATGGATTGAAAATACAGAAAAGGTGTAAACAATGAAAATTAGGTTGCAGTTAGTAAACAAGGACCAAACACACAAAAATAATTATGCAAACATAGGAGGTGCAAATATTAAGGTGGAAGGTGCACGGAGAAAAATAAAGGGTCAGATCCAATTTGTTTGAAAAAGAAAAGAAACCCTAATTAGAACTAAAGTCTTTCTTCACTTCACCAACGATAGCCCCTTCTCCATTGCCTCGAGCCACCAAGTTCTTTTCTTTCATGGCAGCCTCTTCTTCTCGACACCAAGACCCTGTCACTTATCACTGTCCACCAAAACGCCCTCCATCTTTGCTTCACCACACCACCACGTAGTTGGCTCACCGGTGACGCCAATTGACGCTGGAGACATCGACCTCCTTCGCAAAACTCAACGATTTCATTCTCACACACGCGTTGAAACCTATCCCCGAGAGATCGTCACCTCGATGTAACCAGCCAAAGACGCCATCGACGATAATGACGTCCACCATGGACCTCAACGATGAGAGCCTAGGGATATGTGACCTTCACGACGACAGCGATGTTAGGCGCGACTCGAACTACTTCCACGCGAACCCCAGGGCCACTGCCATTAGTGCGCGTCCTCCCTCCTTTGTTCATCTCTCTGCTATGATTGGATGTGGCTGATTAGGGAATATGAGACTTGCGTGTTTGGCATTGGAATTGGGGTTTCAGTTCTCTTTTTTTATATTTTTTATGCAGGTGTGAGATGAAGATAATGGTGAGCGAGTAAGCAAAGATAAAAGTACATGTGAAGATGTGTTCTGCAAAATATAACTATTTGTGGTTTTTTGTGTGTTTAGGTTTGGTTTGGCAATTTCTTGTAGGTGAGCGATGAAGACGAGAATGAGGGTGGTTCAGGTTCAATGCAGGAAGATGAGAAATGGGGATTGCGTGGCAGTGATGATGGTTTTTGTCTTCTCTATCAAGAAGACGAAGGTTGGTGATAATGGATAAAGTGGGATTGATGGTTTCGTGCGTGTTGGATAGAGATGATGATAGTGATTCAAATGAGTTTGAGAGTGAGAAATGGTGATGAAGGAATTGGAAAGGAGAAGGTTATGAATGGATTATGATGTGTTAGAGCGTGGAAGGGAGTAAGCATAATAACAACAATGCTCAATTCAAACCAGTTCAATGCATACATTCACAAGCATCATAAGCATCATTATTACACAAAGCTAACAAAAGTTAAGTAGTTAAAGAAATTTACCTTGATATTATTAAAATTAAAACTAAAAAAAAATAGAAAAGATAAAATAAAAATAAACAAGATAAAGAGAACAAGATTAAATAAAATAAAACAAGATAAAATTAAATTAAATTAAATTTAAAATGAGATGAAAGTAAAAGTAGGAATATATTTTCCTCCTCTTAATTATTTTTTATGTCAATTTTTTATTTCTTACCCGGACAAAATTGAGTGTTGATAGTTGCCCCTATTTACTTAGATTTTACTAATAATATGAATAATTGAGTTTTCATAATATCATACTAAAGGATAAGTAAAGATAGAAACACTAATTTCGCCCGGGTTTCAAATGGGGAAAAGGGTGAATAAAAACTAATTCAAAGAGATGTGATGACCAATTCTATGAAGAGGGCGGGATCTGAAAAAAAATGGATTCAACCATTCCTAAGAAAAAGGTCTTATCCAAAAGGGAAGAAAGAAATCACTGACCATTCTTTTAGAAAGGGTTGTGATGCTAGACAAGCTTTGATTTTTTTTGTGATGCCAGACAAGCTTTTTTTTTTTAATTTTGAAATTCTCCCTTTTTTTAGATTTTGTTTTTGAAAATATGAATATTATTTAGATTTTGATTCTTTTTCGAAATTTTGAAATTTTATTTTATTTTATACGTGGATGAGACCATTCCGAAGGGGAAGGTCCCTATCTGAAAGGATTTCGTGGCCATTAACAAGAAGAGGGCCCTGACCAAAAGAACGATTGAGCCAATCCCAAAGAGAGGGCTTAGATGAAAAGAAATCGATGACCATTCCTATGGAGATGATCTCGATCCTATAAAGAAATCAATGACCATTGCCTCGTAGAGGACCTTGATGTAAAGAAATCGATAATCATTGCCTTGTAGAGGGCCTTGATGCAAACATAAGGAAATCAATGATCATTCCATTGGTGAAGGCTTTGATGTGACAAAGAAATCAATAATTGTTCTCATGAAGGTTTTAATCTAAGAGGATCTAATAACCATTACCAAGTAGAGGGTCTCAGTCCAAAAGAGAAAATGATTCACCCAATCTCACAAAGGAGGCCTATATGTAACAAGGTGGATTCGACCATTCCCAAGGAAAGGGTCTATATCTATAATGATTTGGTGATCATTACTACGTAGAGGGTCTCGACGTAACAAAGTGGATTTGACAATTCCCAAGGAGAGGATTGTTGTCTTAATGGAGAACCTCGACTTGACCATTCTCAAGGAGAATGTCGTTGTCATAAAGGATAACCTGGACTTGGCCATTCTCAAGGAGAGGGTCGTTGTCCAAAAGGAGAACCTGGACTTGACCATTCTCAAGGAGAGGGTTGTTGTCCGAAAGGAGAACCTGGACTTGACCATTCCCAAGGAGAGGGTCGTTGTCCGAAAGGAGAACCTAGACTTGACCATTCCCAAGGAGAGGGTTGTTGTCCGAGAGTAGAATGTATGGACCTGACCATTCCCATGGAAAGGTCGTTGTTCGAAAGAAGAACACAAGAACTTGACCATTCCCAAGGAGAGGGTCGGTGTTCGGAAGGAGAACCTGAAGATGATTTTTATGTGTTGGCAAACATCATGTGAATGCTTAACATTGGTGAAATTTGTACAAAATATTTGCACTTATTGAATTTTTTCAAATTTTCTCTTTTTAAACGACTTTTTTATTTGACTTTCATTGATTTTCATGATGTGTGAGATGTGATATGGTGAAAGTGCATGATAATGACGAAACATGTCAAAGGGAATCTCTTGCACTTTCGTTTTTTGCATTTTCTTTCTCTTACATTTGTGTAGTACCCAAGTTGTGTGACACTTGTGTAGAACTCGAGAAAAAGAAAGCGGAAAACAAAATAAAAGAGAGTCAATTTTCCAAAATGGTGAATATGCACATGATAGTGGAAAACAAAGAGAAAGAAGAAAGAAGACATTCTTCTTCAACATGAAAGCAACATTTTGCCTAGACTATTAGAAACAAGATAAATTTAAAGTCTCATAGTAGAGGCATCACAAAGCTTGTGAGAGAGAACATAAATCCTAATTTTCAAATGCATGAAATTTAAAGTTTAAATTTTACATTTGAATTTTGAGTTCAGAGACAACAAAGCCTCACTAAGAGATAACAAAGTAAGCCACGTGTACGAACTTGGGGAAACCATGTTTTGGTCATGTAGTGCGGTAAGTGTTGCAATTTTAAGAAGTTAGATTTCTCTTAAATTTTACCATATTTTTTGTATACTATTTTTTTTTTCTATTTTTATTATGAAGAGATCTTTGATTTTTTTTTTTTACCCCAATAGCATGGTTTTGTTTTTTAATTTCCCAGGCAGCACATTGTTCACATTATTTATCCTAATAGCATGGTTTTGTTGGTAGGTGAGAATTCGGTCCCCTGGGACACGAATTCTAGCCTACAAAAAATAATTTTTTTTTGAATCCTAGTCAGAATTCAGTCCCCAGGGACCCGAATTCTGAACTGGGTTTTTTATTTTATTTTTTTTCAAATAAATAAGAATTAAGATTTTTTTATTTTTTTGAATAAAATATTTTTAAGAGTTAATTTTTTTGTGTGAAAAATGTTGCATTGGAAGTTAACATTTTTAAAACAAAAATAGATTTAATATTGTGTTTTTAGTTATTTTAGGTATTATTTGAAACAATGAAAAAATAAATTATTTTTTTTGGCTTTTTGAATTTGTTGATTTTAAAATAGATTTTGTATTGTGTAGTAAGTTATTTTATGTGCAATTTGAAAATATAAAAGTCAATTTAATTTTTTTTTTTACTTTGTTGATTAATTTTCTTTTTATAAGTGATTTTGGAAAAGAAATTATGAATTATAATAGAGGTAACTAAAGTAAAAATAATTAATATATAATTTTTAATGTGGTGTTGTATTATTTATTTTTTAATGTTTATTAAATATTTTAAATTAAAAAATTTGGTTGAAGTACGAATTTATTTTTTATTTATATATTTATATTTTGATTTGTTTATAAGAATTTTATTGATAAAATATTTATTTTTACACAAAAATAAATAATGTAAAATTTATTGTTAGAATTTATAGTAGGTATTAAGTTTAAGGAAAATGATATATTAACATCCATTTATTGAGAACTTCTCTCACAACCTGAACGTAACATTGTCACTTTCTATTTTTTTTAATCTTTTTCAATTTTCACGTTGGTTCTCTTTGGAAGGAAGCGAGAAGAGAAAAAACAAAAGGTTCAAATGCAAATTGGAAGAGAAAAAGCAGAAAGTGTGAAAGGATGTGTGAAACCACTGTGCAATATTTTTGCTTACCCATGGCTACATAAGTCCTAACTTATGGTATACATTTTGAACATGTGTGAAAGGATGTACAAAACTTATTTCAATTTTCACTCTCTTCATTACCAGTGAGGAGTATATGTTGGTGAGTCAAGGAATAAAATTTTTGTAATTTAATTAACAACATATGAATTCATTCTCTTACTATGTGCCAACCCGTGACTTAATAAATGCTAACCCAGGTGCAAAACTTTGCACATGAATTTTTTCTTTCTTCAATAACTTCAATAGTGGCACTTTCATGCCTTGAGTTCATATGATAAAGTTAAATCTTCATACTCATATTCCTTCAAGTAAGTCTAGTTTGCCCCCTCTTTGTTGTTTAGAAAAGGAAAATAAAGGTGTTTATATTTCTTCTTCACTACCAGTGTGTAGTATTTTTGCTTACCCATGGCTACATAAGTCCTAACCTATGGTATACATTTTGAATATGTGTGAAAGGATGTACAAAACCTATTTCAATCTTCACTCTCTTCATTACTAGTGGGGAGTATATGTTGGTGAGTCAAGTAATGAAATTTTCGTAATTTAATTAACAACATATGAATTCATCCCCTTATTATGTGCCAACTCGTGACTTAATAAATGCTAACCCATGTGCAATGCTTTGCACATGAATTTTTCTTTCTTCAATAACTTCAATAGTGGCACTTTCATGCCTTGAGTTCATATGTTAAAGTTAAATCTTCATACTCATATTCTTTAAAGTGAGTAGTGAGTGTAGTTTGCCCCTCTTTGTTGTTTGGAAAAGGAAAATAAAGGTGTCTATATTTCTTGTTCACTACCACTACGCAGTATTTTTGCTTACCCATGGCTACATAAGTGTTAACCTGTGGTATACATTTTGAACATTGTGAAAGGATGTACAAGATAGGAATTTGAATAGTTCTCTTGGGTGTTGATGCCAAAGTGTTCCATGTCAAAGCATTGACAAGTCTTGTCCAAATTACAGGGTGAGAGTAAATTTCTGAATTAAATATCTTCCTTGGCACATTATGACAAGGGTAATATAATAAATCAGCCTTGGCACCTCTCAATAAGGTTGACAAGTCTTGTCAAAATTAGAAGGTGAAGTGAGACCATTTATTTCAAATATGCGTTAGCTTTTACAGTGGTCAAACTAAATTTCTTAATTGACACGTTATCCCAATTGAAGTATCTGTCACTTTTACAAAAGTAATATAATAAATCAGCTTTGGCATCTCCCAATAAAGTTGACAAGTGTTGTCATAATTAGAAGGTGCAAGTGGGGCCATTTATTTCAAATATGTGCCAGCTTTTATAGTGGTGACAATAAATTTCTGAATTGGCACATTATCTCAATTGAAGTATCTATCACCTTTTAGAAGAGTAATATAATTAATCAGCTTTAGCACTTCCCAATAAAGTTGACCAGTCTTGTCATAATTAGAAAGTGCAAGTGAGGCCAGCTTTTACAGTGGTGAGAGTAAATATCTTTCTTGGCACGCTATCTAGGTGAAAGTAGTCAATTCTATTTAAGGTTATGGTTCCTTGGTTTGAAAGTTGTGGAGTGCTCTAGTATAATAAGTAAAAATGGTTTTATTTGAGGAGTTGAACGCATATAAGTCCTTTAATGCTGCTATTGATTTCGAAGATGGAAGGTTCTCTTTATGTAGATTTCCAAATGGCGTTACTCTTAACCATATGTGCATCATCATAAGAAGTCATTTGATAGGACCATCTGAGCCCCTACTAAGCCATCTGTGGTACCATATCTCTGCTGAATTTGTTGTGAAAGGCATTGATGAATTTCTTTTTGTAAGGAGTGACGAAGATCTTCAACATGCCATTCATTGGCACTCAATGATGGTCCCAACGACGTTAATATTTTTTTATGTTAACTTCATGAAAGTTGAGAAGTGTGACAACTTTGTATGTTTTAACATTGAACTTATTGAGTTTATCTAAAGAAATTGTTGTTCGCTATTTAGCAATGAGGCATTTGGAATGATTAAGTTTTTTCATTACTAATCTTCGAAATTGTGTTAAACACAGTAAACTCTTACAAACACCAAAACACGACCTATTTCATATGCAATAAAATATTAAACTACATCTTTGTCCTTTTAATCACCGTAGTGGTGTCCAATTTCACACCGTGGTCGACGCTTGTTTTTGGTGGGGTTCCGCCTACGCACTTCAGGTATAGGTTCTTCTACATGTGAAGGATGTGGTTCGTGTTCCTCCTCGGTTTGATGATCATCATTTGCAACAGATGATGATGTTTCTGCATATGGATTGTGGACGTAGTAAACTGAGTCTTGTTGAGGCTGATCCAATCCTTGTAAGAAATTTGTACTTTGGGGATATGTACGTAACCACCGTTGTGCAGAAGGTGGTGTTTCAGCATAAGTTGCAAACATACTTCGTATGCTTAGTTCCGAGTTTGAAGAAACTGAATTCTTTATTTCCTCCATACTTGGTGGTGGAGTGTTGAAGTCATGCATAATTTGTTATGGTGGAGGTACATTTGCCGATGTCGATGCACGATGCATTCTAAGATCATTTAACATTTATGGAACTGACAAATACAAAAATGAGTGTGAAATGTACCATGACATGTACTCCATTGTGTGTTGAAGTGGCCCAAGCATCGGTAATCCATTCAACGTTAGGTCACATCGGTTATTCCAAACCTTTATCCATTGTGCATGTCTAGTAACCCAGTTCTCATCTTATCTCCCCCTTATGTCTAATTTATGTAGATGATCAAGGTTGTTGGGTTCTTCAGGGATCTCTTGTGATAGTCGAAATTGTAACTTCACCCTGTCCGACTGGTGCCACCCCACAATGGCAAAACAAATTAAAGTTGTGCATGACGTCCATAGTGCTTGGTCCCGATATGCTTCAACATCAATAATAGAGTCCAAACCCTCATAAAGAACCCAAATAAACTACAACAATAATAAAAAATGTTAGTCATTCATTTATAACCATTTATCGATATAGAAACGGTAAATGTTACCTGATTTTGTTGCATGTGATCTATCCTTGCCCGGTATCCGACTAAATCATTGTGGGGGACATTTCTATAGTTCAGTACTCGATCGCCGCTCCATTGGCAAACTAGCGAAAAAGTTGGTGAAACTCTTGAAATAGGTGCAATAAAGGGCATCCGAAACCATGTCCATGATTGTAACAACGAAGCACATCCACCCATAGTTCTCGCACGTCCATCAGTTGCTCTACACATCTCCCTATACAAGACAACCAAACACGCTGAACCCCAACTATATCTCCTGGTTCTTCGAAGATTAGTCAAATAGTTCAAGTACATTAAATGTACTTTATTCCCAGTCTTATCGAGCATTAAAACCCCTCCAAGCAGTCCTAATATATAAGCTCTAGCATGTGCATAAATGACCTCAATACTGGAATTTTCATCTATAGGCAACAAATGATCACTTAACCATTTTAGTTTGATCATAGAACCGACAATCGATTCTCCCTTAACCGGTATTATACCTAATAAGGTATCACACATCTCATCCCAATCCAACATAGTTGGACCAATGATAGGGGGTCCATCGATAGGAAGCCCCAATTGAAGTTAGACATCTTGCAAGGTTATGGTGCATTCTCCAGTTGGAAAATGAAATGTGTGTGTTTCAGGCTTCCACCTTTCTACCAAGGCAGTCACTAAACCATGGTCAACCTTTAGATGTCGCAATTTAGCCACACTGCCAAACCCTGCTTGTCATGTCAATGGTCATTAATGTGAATATGAAAATATGTCATGTGAAAAGACCTTTACAGACTTAATCTTACACGTTATTTGCACAACATGATGGCGATTAAAGCTTGTATGAGGGTGACTACACGGTGGACACACCTTTTCAAAATTTAGGCTCAAAGAACAAAAAATTCATGAATACCAATAAATTTTATTCGTGTGAAGATAAATTAACCACACAATAGGTCTTTTGTTATAAAAAAGGGTGGAGAACGAAGTAAAGTGAAGGATTTGGCAATTTTATTTGTGGTCTTAAACACAATGACATAAGTTTCAAATACGATAATACATATTAAACCGTACATAATGTCATCAAAAAACAGGTACTTAGTACTTAAAGAAAAATACAATTAAACACAAATACTTTGTTACATTGCACAAACTAAACTCATTAAACACAAATACTTTGTTACTAAACGCACTCTTCAGACTTCCCTAAACACATAAAGAACTAAGCTTTAGTCATCGACATTATTGTCTGTAGCTGAGTTTGTTGCATCCATGTTGCCACCTTCGGGAGGATGTAAGGTCACTGAAAGCTTCATTGGGAGATCATGTGGGAGTGGAAGGAAGAAGGCAACCATGTCGCGAATATCATTATCCGTGAAGAGCTTATATTGTTTCATATTGGTCCCAACGTCCTACCACAGGCTTGTGAAACCATACATCTTTGACTATTCTTCTCTGACTGCAGCAACAATAGCTTGCAATTTCTTCTTTCAACATTTATAAATTCATAGTAGTTGACACATAAAAAGCACAATTAATGTGACCTTCGTAGTTAACAGCAACAAGAAAACTATTGTGAATGTTATTTTTGTGATGGAGCACCATCTTTCTCTTGGTAATAAGCAGTTATGGTTGTGAATTGAATGACCTAATAATTTATAAGCGGATTGGTTACTTGATGGTCAAAAAAAAATGTTGACCCCTGCATTAAAGTGGGTTCACGTGACAAAGTAAAGTGGGATAAAGCCTGATTGGCATTCATCGTGCAATGTGTATATCAATTGTGTCTGTGATGTTGCTTTCACATGATGACATTGACTAGAGCATAATACTCATCAGGTGCAGTGCTTTTTATTTTAACCTGACATATCACATGCGAAATAATTAAAGCTGCAACACATAATGAAAATCACTACAAAACAAACCACTATGAAAAAGTCATTGGTTGATCAGCAAAGTGGATCTAAATCTTATGCTTTCGATTTGTCTACTTTGAATCTAAACCATTAACATAAACAAACAAAAATTGTCATTGTTGTATCCCACGCTGAGCCAATCAGGCTATAAATAATGTCCTTCATAAATTCATTCATCAATCTAATCAAGTCAGTGCGATATCACTCCTACCCCCCAATGACATCTACAACATTCACTATGTTTGTGTACTTCAATGGCAGCATCTATGCTGAAGATAACTATTCTGATACATACATTAGCTTCAACACGGCATGGGTGACCATAACAAATACTATGACGTTGGACGACTATGAAGTCGACTTACGTTACAGGTTACCGATCTTCATATCAGGCGACATTACACACTATCGATCTTGTACGATGTGTGGAGATGACGGTGTTGAGTCCATTTTTTACATGGGAACGACAAAAGCATGTCATATTCCAGTTGAGATAATGACATTATAGTAAGGCATAAAAACGCAATCCCTGACGAAGTTTATTTTGAATTTTCTAATAATTTCAATATGTCCCTCAACTTAGATTGAGGTTTATATTTTCTTATTTAAAGTATGTAATTTTATTTAGGTTAAAATACCTTTTTGGTCCCAATTTTCGTCAAGTTTTTTCAAATAAGTCCTAATTTTGGTTTCGTGTTCAAATAAGTCTCAATTTTCTTTAATTTTGTTCAATTGGGTCCTTTTTTGCTAACACCGTTTAAATCATTAACGACCATGAACAGTGACCGCCACATGTCATTTTGTGGTTTTTTTGAATTTTTTTGAATTTTTATTTTTATTTTTATTTTATTTTTTTTAAATGTACATGTGTCAACCCATTAGTGTGCCACATGTCACTTATGATGTTCTTCTTCATCAAATGTTTATGCAACTTTTAATTTCAATGAATTTGAACTTACATAATGGGGATGGTGAAATGCTAATCTCTTATAAAATGTAGTCAAGTCATACGCTAGCATTAGAGGTCGTGCCCGTCACATGGGTTCATAATAATTTGTGCCACTCACATGGGTACATAAGAAGTCGTGTGAATCACATGAGTACATAAAAGCTTGTGTCACTTACATGATAACATTAACTCTTGTGCAAGTCACATGTTCACATAGTAGAAAGTGACATGATAACTTTAATTTCGGTATAAAATACTACCATCACTTTCTAAAGTCACAATCTTAATCTTGCAATTTCTCTTCACTCTGAAAAATCATCGAAAGTCAGGTTCAACCACAACCTAAGATGGAAGGGTCAATGTTTGTCTATGTATACGACGATGGAGAAATCGCTAGTGACGCTCAAACCGGTGCCTACTTTGCATCTGCAAAGACAATCATGATCCGCATCCATAGAGGTTTCGGCTTGTCCAAACTTATTTGCATAATAATGGAGAAGGCAAATAGAGATCCAAGGTATGGAGTTCCAATTATTCACTTTAAATTTCCGACTAAAGTTTGTGGCCAACATGTGACATACACAACCACTCAGATCCAAGATGACGACGACTTGGATGGCGCTTTCGACATGATACATGCCACCCCCAACTGTTACATTTATTGAACTCTGCACCACCTATAACTCAGGTACGAGACCTTCTGAAAATATTTCTTTAACACATTTTGATGCGCATCATCCACATCCAAACACTAAACCACAACAACAACTATTTGACCTTAACACTACCTACCTAGGGGATTGGGGAAATGATATACAATCATATACTGAACTATTAATCGGTCTGTCTACCTCAAATATTTTTCAAACTACCGCACATCACAACACCTAAAGATTCTCTCCTCCAGTTATCGTAGAAGTTGAAAATCTAGGTCTACCTACAACATCCTTAGACGCGTGACCAAATATACTTTTTGATCAACATGATGACCATGACCAAACCCTACATGTCCACCCCATACAACAACAACACCCTGACCCCCAAACACATGTCCCCTATAACCCACCACAACACTTTGAATTATATAAAGAATACAACCAGACCCCATATCATTTTCCAAACGCATATGACCACCACACAATGTTGCATGAAAACTTTGAGCACGATGTTGGTACAGTAACCCAAGGAATGAGGTTCCAAACAAATTGCAACAATAATTTCTTCCATCCAGACCTCTATGGGATATAACACAACCTATAGAAAGGCATGGTTGGCGAAACAACAAGCAATTGAAGATGTGTACAGAAACTGGGAACAATCTTACAACCGATTGTCGTGCCTATTACAAGCCATGCAAACTTATTTGTCTGGGTTTGTATACAAGTTGAAAATCAATCCAATTACAAATGGAGAGGAGGTCCTACAAAACCAACAACACTTTTGAATAGTGTTTTGGACATTCAAACCATGCATTGATGGCTTCCCCAATAGTGCAAGTGGACGAAACCTTCCTTTACGAAAGGTATAGGGGCACCCTTCTAGTAGCTGTTGCATAAGATGGGAGAAATAACATTTTCCCCATTGCATTTGTTATAGTAGAGGGTGAAACCTCCGAAGCTTGGTTTTTTTTCCTTAAAAACCTAAGGACACACGTTACCTCAACAAAATTTATGCTTAATGTCAGACCGCCACAATTCAATCAATGCAACATTCAACAAACCCAGTAGTGGTTGGACTGGAGGGAACTACGTGCAGGTATTTTGTATTCGACACATTGCACAAAAGTTTACAAAAAGATTCAAGAATACAATTCTGAAAAAGGACCTCGTCAACATGGGTAAGTTATTACATGTAAATTTTTCTTTTTTTTTCATTTCTTTGGCTGTTAATTATTCACACCCATTATTAGAAAATAAATTCTTCTTATAATTATATTTATAGCGTACGCATTGACAGAGCCACGTTGTAACTACTATTACAACATCATTAGAGAAGACAACCCAGAAGCAACAGCTTAGGTAGACCAAATACCAAGGGAGCAGTGTGTCTTGCATATGATCAAGGAAGAAGGTGGGGTCACGTAACAACAAATCTGGCATAAGCAATAAATTCTGTCCTGAAGAAGAAAAGGAATTTGCCAATTTCATCCATAGTATTGGCCACGTACACTAGGTGCAACACATACTTCACGAAAAGAGGTAGGCAAATAACTGCAATGGTCAATGCTGGTCATGTGTACTCTGAATATGCGACCAACTTCCTACAAGATGCAGACTCCAAGTCAAACACGCACCACGTCGTTGAATTTGATAGAAATACCACAAGATTTAGAGTGGAGGAGATAGTGAATCCTAGAGAAATACGTCATGCAGGAAAATTTGTAGTCAGATTAGATGAAAGGTGGTGCGATTGTAGAAAGTTTCAAAAAATACATCTACCATGTTCACATGTTATTGCAGCTTGCAAGCATGCACATCACGACTTCAACATGTACATAAGTCCCCATTATAGGCTGGATGTCATCATGAAAGTATATGAAAATTTATTTGGCAAGTTAAGGCATGAAGAATATTGGCCACCATACCAAGGGCCACAGGTTTGGCCTCATCCTACCACAAAAAGAAACGAGAGGGGTCGTCCTAAATCAAGTAGAATTAGGACTGAGATGGACATTAAGGAAGGAAGACAATCAAGAAAGTGTTCCTATTGTAGAACTGAAGGACACACAAGAAATCATTGTCCTACTAACCCTGCACTTAGATGATCCACATCAACCACTTAGTTTATGTTGTACTTTTAATTGTGTTCAATAAATTTGTAGTTGATTCAATTCAATACTACATCTTTTCTTATTATCTTTTATTGTTACTACCACAAAAAGAAACGAGAGGGGTCGTCCTAAATCAAGTAGAATTAGGACTGAGATGGACATTAAGGAAGGAAGACAATCAAGAAAGTGTTCCTATTGTAGAACTGAAGGACACACAAGAAATCATTGTCCTACTAACCCTGCACTTAGATGATCCACATCAACCACTTAGTTTATGTTGTACTTTTAATTGTGTTCAATAAATTTGTAGTTGATTCAATTCAATACTACATCTTTTCTTATTATCTTTTATTGTTACTTATTTTACATAAACAAAAACAAGTAACAAAATTATTTAAAATACAATAATGAAATGGTTTTAAATTATTTTAGTTATTTCCTTCATTTTTAAATTATTTTTTACAAATTTTCAATGTTTATAATATACAAATTTTTAAAATTATCCAAACCTAAAAGATAACTATAATTTCAATATTTATAAACATCAATTAAAAATAATTAATACTACACAAATTATAAAAAAAATTAAATTAAATTGACTTTAATATTTTCAAATTACACATAAAATAATTTACTACACAATATAAAATCTATTTTTAAAATCCACAAATTTCAAAAAGACAAAAAAGAATTATTATTTTTCATTTTTTCAAATAATACCTAAAATAACTAAAAACATACTATTAAATCTATTTTCTAAAAAAAATAATTTCAACCTCTAATGCAACATTTTTTACAAAAAAAATAACTCTTAAATATATTTTATTAAAAAATAAAAAATCTTAATTCTTATTTATTTTAAAAAATAAAAAAATAAAAATAAGAAACCGAGTTCAGAATTCGGATCCCTAGGAACCGAATTCTGACCGGGATTCAAAAAAAAAATTACTTTTTGTAAAGTAGAATTCGTGTCCGAAGGGGCCGAATTCTTATCTATCAACAAAACCATGTTATTGGGATAAATAATGGGAACAATGTATGCTTGGGAGATTAATAAACAAAACCATGTTATTGGGGTAAAAAAAATCAGAGATCTATCCATTTGTGTTTGAGTCCATTGTTTATATTTTATTGATTCTATTTATTTTGTTTTTCTAATAAAATGTCAACCCAAGTATGGAGGAAACCCATCTTACAATCAGGCGGGTAAATTCTTTCTTTGACTATGTCAGATATAGAACCGCCATATCAAATTCTTGACTATTATCAAATTTCTTTGACCGTCACTTTTCTACTCCATGCGAAAAAAGCGGGATAGGAAATGAAAAGATATGATTTTGTTTTCGTTAATAGGCCGAGTGAGGGAAATAGTGGGCCATTGCTCCCAGCACCGCATGTTTTCTTATTGCACTTTATAAGGGTGATGAAATCAGAGTTTTATTTTCTTTCTTCTTTTTCTTCTTCACCTCCATTGTTATGTAAGAGTCATTCTCACAGCCACCACCCTATGCCTTACCCTTCGTTCTCATTCTCTCCAGCTACGCAAATTTACAATAAATTTGTGATGAATTGATAGAGCACTGGAGGTGGAGAAGGAACAATGGTGGATGAAAATAGATTCGTGAAAAGGAATGTAATGTGTAAACTTTGTAATCCTTATGTTACAGTTCCCAATATAAATTTTATTATAAAATGTAAAATTTTACATAGTCCAAAATACTAAATTTACATATCAAATATAATATTTTGTAATCTGAAAGATCTACGGATTGTAAAATATGAAATATAAGTTAAAAAACGATAACCATAATTTTTATTTATTGCATTCCGGGTGTAACTAGTATTTCAAAAGTTACGGGATGAGTAAGAAAATATGGGGGTGCAAGAAGTAATACCAGAAATAGTGTTGCCGAAGAAGCCCAATACAGTAACCCGTATACTGAAAGTCTGGAATATGGTGTTTGCTTTTGCACTCCCATAACCCATAATTATTTTCTAGATCTCTCTTACAATGGAATTACGAAAATAAGATTTTAAAATTCTTATACTTTTTTAAGAACTCTATCCTAAATATATTAGAAAAAAATTTCTATTTCATTTAAGGAGTATTCCAGAAAAATTAATTCCGTAATAAAAATCTAAATTAAATTTTAGAATACGTCATTTTAAATTAATATCTAATTATTTCAAATTACGCATTCAGGACACTTTTTATGAATCTATTCACTCTGAGATTATTTTTTCAGAACATTTTTAATTTATTTTAGAATGTTCTTTGGAACCCTAAAAGTTAAATAATTTTCTCAAAGGTTTAGTATTTTTTTCATTTTGGAGCTCTGCTTTGGATTTTAGGTAGAAGGTGAATTTGGGTTAGAAGGAAACAGAGAGAATTAATTTTTCCTGAAATGCTTCCTGTTTCGAATGAAAACAGGGTTTGGTTCCCATTTAGAAAAGAAATAAGAAGTCTTGGAAAAGTTATAAAAGGCTTATTATGGATAATGTTTTTTAGAACCTGAATATAATTTAAATACATTGAGTTATTTTTAGTTAAAGTTTTGATACTCACAAATTTATAATTTAATGTTGAATTAATTATTTTGTATTGTCTTAGACAGTGTAAAATTTTTATTGCATTAAACATATATTCAATTTACATTTTTTTTAAATATCACAATTAAAACAAGATATCACATAATCTATATAATCAGTTAAGAATAAGTAAATCATCAAGATTAGTATTTAATCTAAACTCACTGCCAAAATATATACTTATAGGTGGGGTTTATTTTTTGGGGTTATAATAACCTCCAATAAGATATATTCATAGAAGAGGTTTTATAAATCCTCGTTAAGTATAAGGGATGTTTGAAAAAACCCTAGAAAAATTTTATAATTTTTTAAAATTTTAATTTGGCTAGGATTACAAACTTTTTTGTTTAGAAAGAAGGTGTCTTGACTTGGTGGCTTATGAAACTCTTTTATACAAGAAAAAAGTAGAGTGTCCCTTATAGGAAGAAGAAGCACGAAGGTAAACCACGTACCTCTCATTCCATCATTTTTGTCTCTTGATTTCATTTTCATTTTCGACTCGTGGCTTTCGATTTCATCTTCCTTTCACTGATATCATCTCCTTTGATTTCAATTTCAATTTTGTCTACTTGCTTTCATCATTCGTTCCCTAGGAACTGTGGCTCTTGCTCTTGGAGGAAGACATTCTCTCTTTTAATTTCATCGTTCTCCCTTAAATCAGGTAAAATCCTACTTTCAATTTCGTTCGTTCTTCCGATTTCGTCTCCATGCTTTCCTTTTCGTCTCAATTCAACTTTCTCTTTGATTTCAGCATGCCTCTCACCCTCACTATGAACAAATTCGTTTATTTATCTCTTGATTTCTCCCTAACTTCCCTGATTTTGTTTCCCATATTTTATTTGGTAGTTATCTAGTGGTTTTGGGTTCTACTAATTTTTTTGATTTTGTTTTGCCGTTGTCTTGTTTGTATCAGTCGAGATTGATCTTCTTGTTGTAGTAAATAGTTTTGTCGCAACCGAAATCGTGACGGGAAGACGAACCAAAAAAGAAAACGGGATTAAAAAGAGATTGAGAGCCGCCACCATAGTTATTTTGGAAAACTATGGAAAACCATAAAAATAAAGCAAGTCTGCAAAAAAACTAAATTTTTGGATCCGGGAGTCAGTTACGCGTAGGGAAGGTGTTAGCATCCTACAACGCCCACCCAAAGGCGGTACCTTTAATTAAAAATGCAAAGTTGATGTGGATTTCAAAAAATTAATTTTTCCCAAAATAATAATACAAATAATACTAAAATGAAACAAAAATATTTTTTTTTTAATTTTTGGGCCCGACAAGGATTGACCTTGGTCCTACGTATTCTCATTTAAAGTGAGAAATCAGGGTTACGTAGTTCTTGAAAAGATATTTGGAAAACAATTGAGAAAATGATTTGATTTTTTGGAGGTGAACCTGACAAGGACTGACTTTGCTCCTACGTATCTCACATGGGAGAATCAAGGATCACGTAGTTCTTAAGAAAGACTCTTTTTTAAAATGTTGATATTTTTATATTTTGTATTTTTTTTGTGTTTTTTTGAATTACTTGAAAATATGTGTCATATGACGCGAGCGGTCGGACAAACACTAAAAGAGAAAGAAAACTATTTTTGTTATTTTTGAAAAATAAGTGTCACATGGTGCAGGCGATCGGACAAACACAATAAAGCAAAAAAGAATATTTTTCGTTTTTTAAATTTTTCTATTTTTTGTAATTTTTTATAATTTAAAATATTTTCATTTTCTCTTTTTTAGGAAAAGAAAAGAAAAAAAACTAATAACAAAAAGATAAAAAAAAACAATAGTAGGGTGCATGAGTAATGTGGAAGGCGCAACGAGTAATGCATAAACACAAGCCCAAAAATGAGAAACAAAAACATAGGGGGTGCGAGTTATAAGATATGGGAGGTGCACACAGTAAACAGGCAGGGTGCGTGAAGTAAATGTGAGAGTGCATGAAGTAAACATGAAACAAGTGTGGCAAGGGTGCGAGGTTAGTAAATATTAGGGGTACTCGTAGCATAGAATTAAAACAGGGGTGCGAGATAAAGAAAAAAAAAGGTGTGTAGAGTAAAATGTGAAACAAGTGTGGCAGGGGTGCGAGGTTAGCAATTATGGAGGTGTATGAAGTGAAAACAGGGGTGGAGAGGTTAATATGGGGGTGCAACAAATAAAATATAAAACAAGCCCAAAAGTGACAATAAAAATGCAGAGGGAGTGGGGGTCAGTAAATATGGGGTGCAACAAGTAACCAGTGAAGAGCAGTGGTGTTTTCAAGCAATATAGCCCAAAACGAAAATGCAAAGCAAAAGGGGTGGGAATAGCATGCAGGGGGTGTATAAATGAAATGGAAACAACACACCAAAGAGGGGTGCAAGATTGAAAGTGGGGTGCGCGAAGCAAAGGCATCTGAACACAATCTCGACCCAAATGAAAGAAATGTGAAACCCTAATTAACTAAACCTCATGGCAGCCCCTTTCCTTCCCCAATGTCTCGAGCCACCGAGCCATCAAGACTCCAGCCGCAGGTGCCATTGCCGCAAGTTCCATGGCCAGCGAGACGCGCCGCCGTCGACGCCAGCCACCACCAAAAGCATCGTCGGCTTGAACCCAACTCCTTGAATCGTCCCCGTTCTCGTTTTTCTCCTGCCCGCGAGGTAGGTCGGGTCTCAGAGTCCCGTCGTTGCACACCACGCCGCTCCAACCTCGCGTTTGCCAGCTCAGACCTCCGCGACCTGGACTGCCGCCACGGCGCCGTTGCCGCTTGGAGAGAGCACTGCCGAAGATACCAGTTGCCGCAGAGTTCTTCCTGCGTCGAAGTGGCTCACTTAAACACGAAACCTTGTGGCTGTCGCGACCAAGACCACCACCGTTCAAGACTCCGAATCGCCGGCGGCAATGCCGCCGGTGATTTTCCTTTCCTCTTTGTTTTTGTTGTCCCGTGTTGATACGCGAGAAATGTGGAAGATTATACGTGAATGTTTGGTGCTGGAATGAGGGTTCTGAATCTCTATTTTTTTATTATTTTGGTGCAGGTAGAAGATGAAGATGATTGGGTTATGTTCGTGTGTTGGTATGATGTTCGTGTTGAGTGCGGCGGGATTGGAATGGGATGATGCGAAATTGGAATGGAGAAGGCAGGGATAAATGGAGGGAATGTGTGGCCATGGGAGTTTGGTTGGGGAGTGAGTGAACAAAATGAGTTAGGGTGTTGTTTTTCATCTTGCAAGGAACATAATGAGAAAAAGGCCCCCTGAGTGAAAAAGGTGAAGGTCCCTGAATGAAGGGACCTTGATGATATTTGTTGTGCCTCTGCTCTGTTCATTTCCTATCTCGAGACGTGGGATAAGGCTGAAAGCAGATGTTGCTTCCTGCTCTTTCCTTGTTCAGCCATCATGACCATGGCCAACTAGCTACCATCCGTACCTATCAGAGACCTTAGATCTTACGTTAATCTCTTCTCCTATTTTTTTTTTCATTTTTTTATATACATATTTTTTGAAAAAGGAATAAAACAAAATACAAATAAAATAAAAGTAAAATAAGATGAAATGACAAATCAAAATAAAAGTAAAATAAGACAAGAATAAATAAATAAATAAAAATAAAACAAGGTATTACCCGGACAAAATTGGGTGTTGACAACTGCCCCTCTTTACTTAGATTTTATTAGATAATATGAAAATGTGACATTTCCAAATTATCGTAGTAAAAGATAAGTAAAAATAGAGACACCAATTTTGTCCGAATTTTAAGGAGGAAGAGGATGAATAGAAACCGACTCAAACGGGTACAGTGATCAATTCCAGGAAGAGGTTCATGATATGGAAAGTAAAAAAAGACTCAACCATTCCATAGGAGAGGGTCTTAATGTGACAAAAATCAATGACCATTCCATTGGAGAGGGTCTTGATGTGACAAAGAAATAAATGACCATTACATTGGAGAGGGTCTTGTTGTAACAAAGAAATCAATGACCATTCCATTGGAGAGGGCCTTGATGTAAACATAAGAAAATCAATGACCATTCCATCGGAGAGGGCCTTGATGTAAACATAAGAAAATCAATGACCATTCCATCGGAGAGGGTCTTGATGTAAACATAAGAAAATCAATGACCATTCCATCAGAGAGGGCCTTGATGTAAAGCAAGAAATCAATGATCATTCCATCGGAGAGGGTCTTGATGTAAAGAAAGAAAACAATGACCATTCCATCGGAGAAGGCCTTGATGAAAAAAAAAAGATCTGGACTTGACCAATCCCAAGGAGAGGGCCTTGATGAAAAAAAAGGATCTGGACTTGACCAATCCCAAGGAGGGGGTCGTTGTCCGAAAGGAGAACACAAGAGTTGACCATTCCTAAGGAGAGGGTCGCAAGATAGGCCTAGCGGGCCAAGTGAGATGGGCTTTGTGGGCCAGATTAAGCTAGGATTGGAGGCCAAAACGAAACTGGACTTGGTGGGCCAGTACAGATTTGGGCTTGGCGGACCAGTACGAAACTGAGTTTGTTGGGCCAATACGAAATTAGGCTTGGTGGGCCAGTATAAAACTGGGCTTGATGGGCCAGTACGAGACTGGGCTTGGTGGGCCAAACAAGACTAGGCTTGGTGGGCCAAACAAGACTGGGCTTGGTGGGCCAATACGAAACTGGGCTTGGTGGGCCAGACAAAAATGGGCTTGGTGGACCAGTACGAAACTAGGCTTGGTGGGCAAGACAAAACTGGGCTTGATGGGCTAGTACGGAACTGGGCTTGGTATGCCAGACAAAACTGGGCTTGGTGGCCAGTACGAAATTAGGCTTGGTGGGCCAGACAAAACTGGGCTTGATGGGCACTACGGAACTGGGCTTAGAGGATATATAGGTCTTTGAAGATGATCCTCAATTTGAGAAATCTCAAGACGGTTTTTGTAGATTGATTCCTTCAGAAGAAACAATGGTTGAAGATGTATAATGCATGAAAATGTTCGCTTGTTCATGATGCCAAGGTTTTTGCTTTTCGAATCTGGTGTCAATACATGAACGATGATATATCATACAAATGGTTATTCATGATAAAGCATGTTTTCTTATTTCAAGCACAAGGGATCAAAACATTATTGTAGAGATCAAGATCCTGAAATGTATGAATGCATGATGAAAAACTTGTTATGCTCTACCTTTTGAAATTTTTTGCTAGAGTCAATTGTTCTCTTTTCAATCATCAAACTCATTGTTGTGGAGATATGTAGGATGAAAATCAACCTATTTTGAAATGGAGTAATGATTGCAAGAGATAGTTGACAAGGTATTCAAACATTGGTAGCCATGTTTTCAAATAGAAGAAACAAGTTGTTGAAACTTTGACAAAATGTTGAAACCCCAACTTAATAAGGAGAAAAACAAGATGTAGAACCTTGGCAAAGCGTAGGAACCCTAACTTAGACAAGAGAGACAAGATGTCAAAACCTTAGTGCAGGGTTTAGGGTGTTGTAATCCCGATATGTAGGAGAAACAAGGTGTCAAAACCTTGGTGTAGGGATCAGGGTGCCGTAACCCCGATATGTAGGAGAAACAAGGCATCATAACCCTGGTGCAGGGATCAGGGTGTCGTAACCCCAATATGCATCAGAAATAAGGTGTCAAAACCTTGGTGCAGGGATCAAGGTGTCGTAACCTCAATATGCAAGAGAAATTGAATGTCTGATGAAAATAATGTTGGTTGTGTTTTGTCGTTTGATTATTCTATGCAAGTCTGAGCCAACTGTTTCATTTGCAATCATCAAACTCATATTTATTTTCAATGTTTCATGAAAGTAAGGAATGTCACATTTATCGAGGTCTAACATCTTTGACTTTCTCTTTTATGATATTAGTGCATGCATGTTTGAATTCACAAGTTAGTGAAAGCTAGAAATGTTTGGGAAGAGTTTGAAGGAGACTGAGATAGTCGTGCGGGCACGCTGTCTCCACACACCCTTTAAAGGAGAAGCAATATGTGAACACAAGAATCCCAAAAATTGCCCCAATTATGGTGTATAAGGATATTGATCAATGAATGTTAGGGTGAGATATTCACGCGAAACCCACGAAACTGCCCTAGTTTTGGTATACATAAAATATTTTGATCAAACAATGGGTTTTATTTCAGAAGATGGGGATTCATGAGCATTTGGGGTGAGAAATTCAAGTGAGACTCACAAAACTGCCCTAGTTTTGGTGTTTGGAGAAGAATTTGAATGAACGAGGGATGTTGTTTCAAAAGAGGTAGTGGAAATGGAAAGGATTGGGTGAAAAGGATTGCCCCAGTTGGTTTATTTTTCTTTCACTTGCCTTCGTTCAGATAATAGGGTGTTCCCTTCTTCATGAGACATTATTTTTCTTTCATTTTTTCTTCACTTTTGAAATCAACTCTTTGGTCTGATCAATTTATTGAAAAACTTTTTTTTATTTCTTTTGAAGCATTATCTAAACAATATGTATGAAATTTCCGATGGCTTGGAAGGGGTTGGATGAGATGACAAGGACCGACTAGGGAGCTGACCTAGTTTGATTTAGTCTCAGGGCACCAAGTATGTTTGGGCTTGCCCCAGCTATTGATGACATGAAGAAAATGATATGGACTTCAAAAGTTGGCCCAACTTGAGAGTATTGGATTGGCTTCAGTTTACAAAATGTGTTTGACTTCCCCATTTATTGATGAAAGGGTTAGACAAATTAAGAGGACTTCAAAGATTTCTCTGATTTGAGGACCTGGATTGACACACAGATTGTGTTTGATCTGCCCCAGTTATAGTAAGGCATGAAGAGGTTGAAATGTGGTAGGGACTCTATACGTTGCCTCTAGTGTAACCATGATGGTTAGGGTGAAATTGCCCTATCTTGGGATAAATGACAAGTCATATGAATGGTGAAATGAAGCAACTGTCTAGTTTGGATTTTAGAGAAAAAGGTTGGACAATTGTATGAAATTATTGGACAAGTTTGGGCTGAGAGTAGAGGATATGGTAGGAAATGAAGATGAAATCCATTAAAAAGGGTGAGAATGAAACGACGAAGGAGGATGCCCCTTATCTAATTGATTAACCAGGCTTATCAAAAACTGTTTCAATCACTGAAAGCAAATCTCAAAACCTATTTTTCAATTTTTATTTTTCCCTTTTTTTTTGGATTATGGACAAACCTTTCAGCACATCAAAATGATTTCCATGACTTAAACTTTTTGAAAGGTACCGACAATCAGTCTTGGATCTGTGTGGGCTTTATTATGCTTGTATCGTGATCAAAGCTAAGGGTATGAAAGCAAATATGGATAGTAAAAACTCAAAAAGATGTGATGGTATTTTGGAACAATGATCTTTGTTGCATCAAAAATTCATTTGCCTCTTATGTGTTGACCATTTCTCTTTTTTTTTTCTCTAAACATCAATTCTCTCTTTTTTTGTTTCTTGTTGATGTAACCAAATCATCATCATCATTTTTTTTGTCTTTTTCAAACTTTTTGATTCTGATGGATTTTTTATTGATGAACCGTTTGTCAAACAAAAGTGCAAACCATCAATGTGAGGTGACCCTTGTTCAAGGTAATTTGAAAGAAAAATATTTGCTCTTTTAAGTCTCAAAGGGGTAACAAAGGTTCACATTTTGTGTTTTATGATAAAGAAACATGGCCACACATCATTTCCAAAACATGATTATTTTCTCTTTAAAGAAATTTTAACTCAAGAAAAAAATTGGTTCATGTTAAAGTTTGTCCCTTGCTTTTATTCTTGTTGTTTTTTCTTTTTTTTTTGGCCTAAACCACCCTTTCAGGTTTTCAGTGTAGCAGACATTTTTTATTTTTATTTTCATGCTAAGAGATTTGCTCGCAGTCTATCCAGGCCAGTGTGCCCCTTTTATGTTGATCCTCAATGAAATTCAAAATGTAGGCTTTATGGTGAAAATGTAATGAAAAAAAGGATGAGTTTGAAAATCTCATGTTATGCAGATTAGACAAATGCTTCAAAAGATATGATATCAAACATTATCTATTCATTCAACCTACTGATTTGACCAA
>Ga0214544_1001331_pt1 | contig 50764 bp, 26 predicted proteins | sample CNSS3metaG_FD_160074 | JGI IMG/M metagenome (GOLD analysis project Ga0214544, IMG submission 160074) | Root nodule microbial communities from cowpea collected in UCLA plant growth center, Los Angeles, California, USA - CNSS3 | ecosystem: Host-associated > Plants > Roots > Nodule | place: USA...
TAAATTTTATTTTTTATAGAATATATATATATATATATATATATATATATATATATATATATATATAATCAATTTTATAGAGAGAGCTTGTACCAAATTTACATGAGAATTGGTGGAGATATAATATGATCAATTGTGTTTGTGAAAGCTTATTAAATATCTTCTTACCTAAATACCTAATAGTCAAAAACTGAATAAGAGCTTTTCTATTATTAAAGCATAAAACCAAATCATTTGGACTACGTGTAAAACGCATGTTAATTTAGAATATGATGGTTCAACTATACTAATTCTTGTTAATATAAACGTAACCCACACTGAAAAAGATCAGCTACCATAAAGTATTTAAATCAACCTTATCATAAAATAAGACATTTCAATGAAATACAATATAATTTTATTTTTAAAATGTCATATATTTGTTCATAAATTTATAAATTTAATAAAATAATTGTTTCAGAAAAAAACTAAAACTATGCTAATTCTATTTAATAACCTTCCTTAACAAAATAATTATTCTACTATAAATAAAATTATAAATGAAATACCTTTATGAATAATGTAAATAGTTTTATTTTCCTATTTCAGATCTGATTCTTTTTTTTCTTAATTAAAATTTTCTGTCACATCAAAAAATAAGTACAAAAATAATCCATGAAAACAAGTCAACACGCATGCATTTGTAAATTTTTTATTTTCTACTTTTTCTCCTTGGTTGTTAAATTGTATAGTCTAAGCTGTCAAACTTTCGCGTAGATTTTAACATAAATAATTACTACCATAACAAACCCGCCGTCATTGATATAATTACTTAAAACATTAAAAATGTGTTTAAAACCGTATAATTGACCATAGTAATAATAAATTAATCTTAGTAAAACAATATTTAATAACTATTTTTAGTATATTTTATTTTCTACAATCATATTGGAAGAATAATTTGGTTTTTATATAATAAAAAAAGAAATATTAAAACGTTATATACAAGAAACAAAATAAACACTACATTTATATATTGACAAATGTATATAATTTATTCATTCTTTAATTGTTTATAACTTAAATAATCTTAAATTTTATGTTATATTTAATAACCGTATCTTACAAAAATCAAATCTTACTCTTGTAATGTAGCATATAACATGCAAAACTAAACCCAATTTTAGAATATAATTTATTAACATAGAAGATATTTTTCATTTTAGTAGTAAAATATTGAAGGACACAGAATTTGCACGCTTTCCAAAGAGTGTTTGGAGAAGAAACAGTGAACCAAACTTTTAATATTAATTCTGCCTAAATATCCGGTGACTGCCCGAAACCTTTATACGCGTATGGTCAAGCTGCCCGAAATCTGATCGGGCAGGTCCAAACTCCAAGAAGACTCCAACACTTAGATTATTATCTATCACCCTCAGAGTCGAACCAGACACACTTCCACGTCACCACCGTGGGAGGCGGCGCGTGGGGCGGTTTCCGGCCACCTCTCTCCGCGCGAAGTGGTGATCGAGGAAATGGGTCAGAGGCTGAGTTGCGTACAGCAGCATGAGGACCATGGTTTGTTCCCTGCACTTGCTAGCGGAGAATTGGAGGTTGTTGAGACCATGGTGGAAGAAGACCCCACTGTGCTGGAACTCACCACTGGCCATGACAGGCTCTCGCCGCTGCATGTAGCTGCTGCCAATGGTCGGATCCAGGTTGTTCTCTTGGATTTGAATGCTGTTGTCTGCTTCTGTTGCTGTGTCTTTTTATGTGTTTTGATCATGGTGCTGTTTTTGCTTTTGGAGCAGGTTCTTTCCATGTTGTTGGACAGGTCTTCCAATGTTGACATATTGAATCGCCTGAAGCAGGTGCTGTGTTTATCTGTAACTGCAATTCAACTCTTAAGCTTTTAAGATAAACATTATGGACATTTATCAGAGAAGAAAATAAGAATTTAAAATGAGTTGAGTTTTTTAATTTCAAATATACAAAGTTTTCTCATTCAATTTCTGCAAAGGTTAAAGAGAGTACCAGTCCCTACTTTTGTGATTGTCAAACTAAAGGTTGTGCCCTTGTTTAGTTTTATTAGATACTAAAATTGTATTTCTGATTTGTTTTTCTCTGTGTGTAGACCCCGTTGATGTTGGCTGTGATGCATGGAAAGACTGGTTGTGTTGAGAAGCTTATCCATGCCGGAGCAAATGTATGTTATACTTTGTTTTGTTTTGATTTTCCAATACAATAGTTTGGGGTTGATGTAATTTTAATGTTTCAGATATTGATGTTTGATTCTATACGTCGGAGAACTTGCTTGCACTATGCTGCTTATTATGGTCATATTGATTGCCTTAAGGCTATTCTTTCTGCTGCTCATTCCACACCTGTTGCAGATTCTTGGTTAGACATACAGTTTTCTTCTCTCGTTCTCTGTTTATACACACACTAGTCATAAAGCACATACAAGCATGAATATTGATGCTTAATTCTTCGCTGGAATTTTCAGGGGATTCGCAAGATTCGTCAACATAAGAGACGGAAATGGTGCTACCCCTCTGCATCTTGCAGCTCGCCACAGACGGTCTGAATGTCTTCATGCCCTTCTTGACAATGGTGCTCTTGTTTGTGCTTCAACCGGTGGATATGGGTAATGGTCTTAGAAGTTATGCATTAGTCATTCTTGTATGAGTTTTGATGGCTTTTCATGAAGATTGATGAAAGTAACATGTGCAGTTACCCTGGAAGCACACCACTGCATATGGCTGCCCGTGGTGGTTCTTTGGACTGTGTTCGGATGTTGCTTGCTTATGGAGCAGATAGACTTCAATTAGATTCTTCTGGGTAAGTAAATTATATTTACTGTTTAAAGATCTATTATAGATGTCATTGTAGATCACCATTGAAAATATGGAAAAGACTTGAAGGATCCACTCATGTTCCTTTTGAACATCTAATAAATATGATAATTTGGTTATGGCAATTATTGTGTTCCTTCTGAAATAACAATGTTGACATGTTAATGTTGATAATCTTCCATGTTTTCTACTTACAAATATCTTACTAGGATGATTATATTTGACTATAATTTGTGCTTGATGTCTATGTTGTGCGCCTAGATACTTCAAGAGAACTAAATTTTTTTTTTCCTCGGTTAATGTCAACAAAGAATTTTCTTCAGCCTCTTTTTTGTCCTTTCCGTAATTCAAAAAAAAAAAATTCTGGATTTTTTATTCATTACGAGCAAATCTATTAAGACCTGGCTTAAATACTGTTTTTCAGGAAAATACCATTTTCTGTAGCCCTGAAGCACAAGCATAAGGCATGTGCTGCCCTGCTGGATCCTTCATCAGCTGCACCACTTGTTTGGCCATCACCATTAAAGTTCATCAGTGAGCTCAGTCAAGAAGCAAAGGCCTTACTGGAGAAAGCCTTGCTTGAAGCTAACAGGGAGAGGGAAAAGGCCATACTTAAGGAGGTTCACATGCCCCCATCCCCACTGCATTCTGAGAGTGAAGACAGTAATATGGCCTCTGAGGTACAACATCTTCCTTTCTTCACTGATTTATATTAGTAGTTTTACTTCAATGCATTTTGCAGTTTACTATGGTTAAAGATTATGCTTTGGTAGAGGTACCAAGAATGTTCTTTAGGATACAATAACATTACACACTGCTATTTCATCTCTTTATTTTTTCCCTAGTAATGCTTCATTCTGAGACTCAGGATTTAGAATGCAATAGTCTCATTAGTATCTCATGTGATCAATTGTTTCTCTGGAAACATGGAATTGGAGATTTTGTCTTTAAAAGATCATAAATTATTTATTTGTTGGTTATTTTTGTTCATATAGGCCGATGATATGGAGTTATGTTGCATATGCTTTGATCAAGTGTGCACAATCGAGGTCAGACCCTGTGGCCATCAAATGTGTGCTCATTGCACCCTAGCACTATGCTGTCACAAGAAGCCTGATCCTGCTACTAACTCCCTTTCTGGACCAGCTTGTCCATTTTGCCGTGGTGCCATTATTCAATTACTTGTTGCTAAGATTAACAAGAGCTGTGATACGGAAGTGGAATCCAGCCCTATGAAGCCAAGGAGATCCAGAAAATCAAATTTCAGTGAAGGAAGCAGCAGCTTCAAGAGCTTGTCGGCCTCATTTGGAAGGATTGCTGGCCGCAATTCAGGGAAAATTACAGATGAAAAACAATGGGAGGTTTCTTGAGGCGTGATGATTGTCGGTCGTTATTTTGATTGCAAGCAGGCAGGAAATTGATGTGAGTGCTGTGGAATGGCAGCCTATATTGGGTTCTTGTATTCATTTTGTTTCAATTGTCCAAAGATCACTGAGATCATTAGTGACAATAGTTTGTAATCTGTTTGAGTTTTGATTTCTGAGATCTGATTCTTGGAGATGGAGGACAGAACGGTTGTGTATTGTTTCCCCCAAATATGAAATATAGTATGCAAGAGTTAAAGGTGAGTTTCTTTACTGCTTTAACAATGGTAAACATATATGGATTCATACACACAAGCAGGTATTTTTCTTAGTATGGAAAGACTATACCTTCATTAAATTGTGAGTGTTCATTTATTTAAGCAGAGTAGTTGGTTTCACATCATTTGAATAGTGAAACATATGATGAAAAAGTGAAAACTTGTTTTGATTAATCTAAAACATTTTTACTTTAGTCTGGAGGCATACTCAACCAGGAAGTCTTGATCACCAAACTTCATTATACTTTATTTTTCATGTGAAGTACTTTCTCATGACCTGAGATGTGATTTCCCCTTGAAATAAATGTAAAAGGACTTGACATGCTAAAAATCAGTGGTGATCCCCACCAAGATAGAAACAAACACACAAACCACTATGTAATAACTTCTTCCACACCAGAATGGTATGCAACTTCAGTAACTTATAGAGGCTTTAATAGTTTAAATTTATGGTCTGCAGCATGTATTTATTGTTGTATTGCTATCATAAAGAAGTAGAGACTATATGGGGCAAAATGGAGTACGAACAGAACATCCTAATGCCTTGAAATTTAATTACCAAGCAGGAGAATCTCCTGAAACAGATAAAAGAACTCCATGACCTCTAAATGAAATATAAATCAATAACAAGGGATCATAATATGTTCAAATATCCACACAGACAAGAGAAAACTATTAGTGTAGTGTTCCTTATCCATCACTCTTCTAGTTCACTGTTATGATCATGCTAATGTCCACCATCATCACCCAATGAAGCAGATGGCCAATGATCAATTTGGCTACCCACTAATAGTGAGGTTGAATCTTGAATAGGGGAGAAAACATTGGGTCCATAAGTCGTAGGATACTGGTTCCTTCTGTATGTACTCGCTGCTCTTCTCTCAGCTTCAAGGTAGTGACCAAGAGAGGGGGCATCATTTCCACTCACTGCATCAGTACTTAGTCTTGAACAAAGTGAAAACAACCAAGGCTTCAGCTTGTGAATTCTTTTGCTGTCCTTCGAGGGTTCCACCATTCTTCCTCTTGTTGATCTTCCTGAGAGTTCCAAGAAGCTAGAAATACCAATGAGGCTGCCAAGTGTAATGCTGTTGTCACGGAAGAATGATCCAGTGGACTATACCAAGCCATGTCAAATGAGTCAGGTAAAATGGCTTGATCATGAATACTTCTATATAAACAAGTAGAATATATGCGAAATTTCAGTTCACATTCATTCACATGATAGAAAAAAACAAAAAACAGTAATGAATGGGATGCCAAATGTGCACAGTTTTATTCCCTAAGAGACTATTTTCGAGATTTGAATCCTTAACCCGATATCATTACGTCAAAGGCTCTCTCAATCATTACTAAAGAAGCATCTATGAAAAAATGTCACTCGTACAGTCTTCTGTGTTTCGTCTGCTTTACACTATGATGGCCCCTTTCTGACACTGTTCAAGGGTGGGTGATGTTATGCATTTTAACTCTTTTTTCCCCAAACCCTCAAATAAAAGACTCAAATTTCAACAAAGCGTGCTTTAGATTGATCTCAAAATGACAAACAGTATACCAACAAAATGGCAATTAAAGTGAAATCAACGTCACTCTCTGTCAAATGGCAATTATGTGCTAGGCCATGGCATGGACCCCATTAGCGCCAAGCAATTATTTACACACTAAAGAAGCGAAGGATCCAAAAGAGACCGACAGGGAAGAAATCCGAAGCTTTATGGGCATGCTCATTACGTGGAGCTTCTTTTTCCTATTCATTTTTGTGGCTTGGACTGGTTCAAAAATTAAAAAGCTTCATCTTCGTCAGTGAAATAAACACAAAACAAAGTACATAGTCAAAAGCCAATGTTCTAACAAGCATGAAAGAGTAAAGCGTGTCAATGTTAAAACGAGCTGAATGGGCAATGGTTCAAGATCCGAAAAAGGAACGTTGCTGTGTGAAGCTGAGAAGAGCAAGAGTCACAATCAAACTTGATTAACCATTGCAGGATGTGAAACAGTCATTATTTCGTACCAAAAAAGTTACATCAAGATATATACATATACATACAAAATATTTGAGATGTCTCTATCTGTGACTACGAACACTTTTATAAATAATACCCAAAAGAATTAAAATGCTGCCATCATAGTAGCAAAAACACAAAATGAAACCACAAAAACAAAAAGCCAAAGACATGACAACATGCTAGGAAGGTCATAGCAGTTTAGGACAAAGGAACAGGTAGCAGTAAGTAGCAATGGTATCAATGAAACAAAAGGGTCGTCACAACACTATCTTGCATTGATAACTGATAATATCGATAATCAATAATAATGACAAAATACGATTTACCCTTCAATTTTGTGCCTCCTACTATTCCACAAAGAAAAACAAAATGTATCCATTATCACAAATTCAAGGACAAAAACAATCACTAAGATAAACTTTGGCTGGAAATTGAGGATCTAAAACACATTTTACCCTAACAATAATTTCTGTTCTTGAATTTCAGTTCGAGTAAAACTTCGAACCTGTGTGTCAAGATCTGAGGAAGAATCAGTTGAAGGGGTATGAGAAGCAGTGAGCACAGTACTGAAAGAGGCTGAACCAGAACCATTTCTCACCAGCCCAAGTCTAGAATTCAAGAATCTCAATCCCAAAGGCCACCCTTCTTCCTGCATCATCAGCAACAACAACCCTATCACCCTCCAAATTTGAAATTGAAAACCAAAAACTGAATCTGATGTACAAGCTGCTACAAAAAAAAAAAAAACAAAACCCTCGAAATCATTTCGAAGCACCCCACTTTATATTCTGATAACATAACATCAATATGAGTATGCAACTTATGAGTGTATTGCGTGTGTGTGAGAGAGAAGGGAAAAGGGTACCTGTTGAGCCATTACAGTGTTTTTGCTGAATGAAATGGAGGAGTAGAAGTGAATAACAACACACTGAAACAAAATACTGGGAACTATCCAAACAAGTGTCACTTCAGACAAAGAAGTATCACCTCCAGATTGTGTACCCTCTGACCAAAACACCATAAAAGAAATAAAGTAAAGTCAAAATTTACTAAGAAAGTGCAGAAACAACAAACCAGTGGCACCGACATTCAACAGAAGTAGTATAAAGTTGACATTCAACCAAAGGAGAAAAGACGAATACGTAACAAAGAGGTTCTTTGATCCAAAGTGAAGCCGTTTTGAATGGTTAATTAAGCACATTAATGTTGGCTCTGAAAGTCACACATCGGAGAGAGAAAGGGTGTGAGGTGAGAGTGACATCTTACCTCTCAGGCTTGATTGGAATTTGGGAGACTCTGCATAGAGTGTGAGAGATGGAGGCAGAACAGTTTGGTATCAGTTACAGAGTCGAGAAGAGCAAAAGATGGCAACTTGAATAGAGAGAGTGAGAAAAAAAAAATTATTGAAAATAAAACCACCACTAATGAAAACAATTTTTTCTACCTAAAAAAGGCTTTGATTAAAATGTGAAAAAGAGGATTTTGTTTTGAATTTTATGGAAATGCAGTAGAAATAATAAAGAACGTGTTTTTCACATTTTTTTTTATTTCTTAATATTAACATTTGGCATAAAAAAAGTTAGGATTTAAGTATTTTTCAATTTTTTATTTCTAAAAATACTATCAATTATTATACTTATTTTTTAATTGTCATGTAACAAGGTTAATAGATGACTTGACAGTGATATTGTTAATGTAATGATGTCATGTAAGAGTCTAATGAAGTAACTAGTATTTTTTTTTTTGTATAAATTATGTTTTGAATCTCCTATTAATTTATATCATGTTGAGATTTGTTCCATCAAATTTATATGAGGCAAGTGATTCAACTAGTTGTATTATTTTTAAAATACTAAAATTGTTAACAAAGTAAATATTTAATTAGAGTACAAAATTGATTAAATTTCTTATTAAGAGGTAAAGCCAAAAATCTACAATAACTTCAATACAAAATGATAGTTTTTTCATCTATATCTCTTCCGTACTTTGATTCTATTATGTGTATTGATGGTTTTGAAGAATTCAAAATTGTAAAATAACTGGACATCATTAAAGTTAAATTACAAATTCAGAAGAACTTTGGTCAATATGATAAACATGCAAATCAAGAAAGAAGGAGAGTGGTCCTTGAACCTATAGATTCACAAAACTTCATAAAAGAAAGACTTTTTATATCAAAAGAAGTTCAAACAACAACAATAAGGGAGACTGGACATTTTCAAGTTCCATGAAGAATAATAACGATGTATATGGAAAATTATTTTAATTCTTATTTTTTTTTATTTATTTTTTAATGTAATTTATTATGGGTTATTGACTTTTTTTAAAAAAATAATAATAATATATTAATCAATAATTTACACTAAATCACGTTAAAACATAAAGAATAAGAAACAAATAACAATCATAATATCATAACAAATTAGGCTTCTTAAAAGTTTATGATTACCATTGTCTTTCATTCTTATTATCAACAAAGTATTTGGATCATGAATTCAAAGCATTTCCTAAGTTTTTAATGGATGGATAAATACAAATAATTAACTTTGTTTTTTCTTGTCTCATTTGAGAAAGAAAAAAAAAAAACTCCTTTTATTATAAATTAAGTAAAGTAAATTTCATTGAATTTTACTCGTACTTACATACTAATTATATAATTTCGAAGGTGAAAAAGGAAAAAAGACTAGCAAATTTTGAAGTTTTTTTTTCTTGCTGTTGACGTGAAGTATTGATAACATTAGATTTAATTAATTTTTAATGAAAATCATATCTTATATAATATATAATTTGTAAATAATATTATAAACAATTTTGTTAACTCCAGATAAAGTTACTAAACGTACGAAATTGAGGTCAAAATCCTAATTATAAATTTAAGAAATAAAACTATCTGTAAATGATATTATATTATGATATCAAACTCCTCATTGCATATTTAAGAGATAAAACTATCTGTAAATAAGATCTTGGCAAACTTGTTATAAACTCTTAAACATTAAAAGTCGTTATTAGTTTTTTAAAGTTAAAGGATACTCAATATAATATAACAAAATGTCTTTATATTGCAAAATGATTTTATTTTCAAAATTAATATTTTTTGAAAAAAAATAATGAGGTATAGTTTAAAATAAAATATTATAAAAATAGTTTTGCATATTCAAATATTAATATATAGTCTAATTCTATACACTTTGTATTTATTTATTTGTTAACTTCCTCTATTCATGAATGACATAAAAAAATAAACAATTATGACATAAGTTAAAGAGATAATTGTTAGAATATTTGATAAGAGATAATGCCCTTTGATAAGCAAATACGTTGCACGGTGAGCTAGTCAAAAGATTCTATTGCATTTAGTTCTAAATGATGTTTTAATGAAAACTTTAAACTTAGATACAATAAAAGTCTTGGAGAAACCTGAAAAAGTGTTATTTAGAAATGAAAATACCAAGAAAATGTAGACTCTTAACCTTAGACAGTTTGAAGTCTTGAAGAGAAGTAACTGTAAATAATATCACATTGTTGTAAAAACATAGCGATCAACAAATAGTTGAAAAAAAGTATGAGTGTTGTTTCTTTGAATGCATAATTTATTCACTTGAGGAGTCAAATCTCAAGTTAAGGTTGATAAAACTTATGAATACTCTTTAAACTCGAGAAAAAAAAAATCCTTGGAAAATTTGAGAAAGCAGGACAACTTTTTATTAAGTTAGACACGACCAGAGGTCAATTACAATACAAAATGAGAAAAAAAAAATTTAAAAGATTTGGAAAAGATTCAAAAGGTGAGAGAAAATTTTTAAAATTTTGGAATATGAAAAATAACCACTCAGAAAAAAAAAGTTGTTATCACAAAAGTAAGATATTATAAATATATATATATATATATATATATATATATATATATTTATATATATATATATATATATATATATATATATATATACTAAAAGGTTAATTAGTAATTTGGTCCTTATAAGTATTTGATTTATTTTGATCTCTATATTACTTTTGACTCAATTGAGTCTCAATATTGGTAAAATAAAATAAACATGGTCCCTTTGACATTAATATAGTTTGGAAGATGATCACTTGTCAGCCAAATAAATAGTTTAATTAGTAATTTGGTCTTAATATTTTTCTTCTAATTCAATTGAGTTCATATATTGTTTATATGGAGACAATGTAGTCTATTTTTTGTCAATCATCCTCCACGAATCTTGGAAACGAATTCAAAAGCCACAATTGGGTTTATGTGTTCATCTTTGATGATGCAATAGACAAAAATCAAGATCTTGGATTTGTGATATTGAATTTGAAGGAGACAAACTCAATGAGATTGTGTAGTTGAAGAATAAGGAGTTGGGGAAGGGAGAAAAGAGTTTGGACTCATATGTGCTTACTTCTTAACGATATGTTAATTGATTTCATAGAAGGGAACACATTTTCTCTATTTAAACAATATAAGGACTCAATTGGGTCCAAAAACATTATATGGACAAAAATGAATTAAGGTCTAAATATAAAGATCAAATTTCTTAAGTCTTTTATTAGACTGATGTATATACTTGCAACTTCCAAACCACATTAACAACATTTTAATAGAAGGGACTACATTGACTATATTTAATAAATATTTGAACTCAAACTAACTCAAAAACAAATATAGAAACCAAAACAAATCAAAGATATAATAATATAACAACTAAATTACTAACTAAGTCCACACTGGAAAAAAATTGTCACATATACTTAGTAGCAATAAAATCAAAATTATCAAAAGGAAAACCTCATTGAAACTGGAAATATTTCTCATGAACCTAAAAAGAAAGTCCAAAAAGAAAGTCCAAAACAAGAAAGTGTGTAGTTACTTGATGGTGATGAGTTACTTCATGATGGGAAAAACAACAACACACCCAAAATACTAGATAATGCAGCGGATTAATTTCTCCTAACTTGAATCTATAAGGATCAATAATAATAAAATGGCAACAATAATTATAACCAAAGAACACACCAATTTTAGTGTGGAAACCCCTCAATTCAAGGGTAAAAATCACGGGTCGTCTAGACCAAAGAAATTGCTCCACTATAATAAAAAATAGTGTATAAATGAGTCTTAACAAACTGCACAAACAAGTGCTAACATGCAGTCAAACAACAAAACATCAAATCTTGCTAATTGAAGAACAAAGTGAGAAAAATCCCTAAAATAGAACTACTGTGCAGGACCAATATCTCAAACCTGAGACCTTCGATTGACGATCCGAACGGTTATAATGAAGAATCATATGTTGCGAACCTTGGGTCAAAGTTTCAGCCCGATCCAACGGTTAACTAACTTGCAATCGTCAATTTACCAAGACTGCACAGTGTGAAAAATCTGCAGAACTTTCTCTCCTTTATCCCTTCTTCTTGGCTGCGTTTTTGGTCATTCAATGTTCTTACACTTTACTGACTTTGAAGTTCTCTCACTTACCTTAAGTGAGTCAAATGGATCTCACTAAGTATATGGACCTTAGCATAGTTGGGAGCCCAAACCCAACACTTCAACTAGAGATAAAGTTTTCCGATTAATTATATATTATTTATAATCAAGAGTTTAAAGTTAGAACTTGATCGTAAGCTAGAGAGAGATTTTGTCACTTGAACATGATATCTATTCAATTTATTCAAAATTCCTAAACCATAAACTCAAAATCAAAAACATGAATTACTGAAAGACTTACCAAATATTCAAGTTATTTTCATTTGTATAGAGGTTGTCAACTTGATAAGAAACATAATTTTTTTTCCAATTCCAACCACACAGAAAGTAAGTTAGATTAATTCACTCTATGTTTGTGTACATATTAAAATTGCTTCACTCAATGGCAATAAATATTGTATTTCCTTCATGAATCACTTTACAATAATGACTTGGGTTTACTTTATTAAATTGAAATCCAAAGTTTATTATGTTTTTAAGAAATTTATAACCCTAGTTGAAACTCAAAATATCTGTGTTTTGAAGAAACTTGAAATCGGCAATGAGGAGATTTTTCGACTAAATTTAAATAATTTTGTGATAATTTAGGAGCTGAGCACCGACTTAAAGTGAGTTATTAACTTTAACAAAATGAAGTTACAAAGAGAAAAACACTTTATTAACAAGTAATTATGTCTTGAATTCTGAGTATACCTATTTTAATATATTAAATCTTTTTACTGGTAAAAGAAAAATAAAAAGCATATGTGCAGTTTATTTTTTTAATACACACTATTAGATTTGTTACCATCTTTCAGAAAAATCAAATAAACTAGGCTACACAGTTTCGTCTTCTCTTGTATGCTACAAATTGCATCAATTTGTTTAATACTAATGAAGATCATTCCTGGAATATGACCCTAAAGCAACCAAATTTATTGAAACAAAATTTTAATTCCTAAATTCCGTACCATTAATAATTTTAAACGATTAAATTAATTCTTAGTTTTTGTAAAATGAGCATGTTTTAGCTACAATTCTTTAATAAATAGAAATCTTTATTTTTCATGTTTTCAAATTCGATGTAGTCGTATCTTTATAAACCTTAATTTGGATTAAGTTGACACCGTTAACGTGAAAGAAAAGTACAAAACTTGGGGAACGTATAAAGCTACAGTGAATTCTGGTTTTAACGTCTAAAATAAATATTTTATTTATTCGAAATATTAAATTATTCTTTTTATCTCTAGTTCTATTTTAATTTAAAGTCTTAAAGTAACGTAAAATAATTGAATTTTAAATTTAATTATAAATGTCTTTATTTATATATATCTTGAAAGGGGAAGCGGACATTAATGGATGATTTGGTTGTATATCTTGAAGGTGAGAGTAGATATTAATGTGTGATTCGATAATGATTCAATAGCAGATGAGATAATAGATCCAACAAATAACAAATTTCGTTATAGAATATAACTAATGATTTTGATACCATGTTAATAAGTAAACTTTAAGTTTAACTCAATTTTACAAAACCGATTTGTAAAATGAGATTTCTACTCACTTATATACGATAAGTTGTCTTTATCTCTATTCAATGTGGAGCTTGTAACAATATATTTGTAAATTTATTTTTCATATGTTACTAATTATTTTATTTTTTATTTAACATAGAACTTAGACGAAGATATTTGGATTTTCTAACAGGAACAAGAAATGGAAGAATACTTAGAATTACGAAATGCAACAATAAATAATGGTTAAATATATTTTTGGTCCTTTAAATTAGTGAAAATTAAAATTAGTCCATCTTCAAAACTTTGAATCAATTTAGACTTTCATTGTTAAAAATGCGTAAATTTAGGTTTTAATCAAATTTTAAGTTTATTTGATGTTTCATATGTGTTTATTAACTGCTAGTAAACAGTATAAATAATTCAAATATTATTATAAAACATGTTTGAAACGTTAAATAAATTTAACAAAATTAGGCTACAGGGACTAAATATACGCATATATAAAATTGGAGGACTAAAATTTTTAAGATGAATTAATTCCAATTTTTACTAAAAACTAAAAAACTTAAAACATATTTAATCCCGATAATCAGCCCTATACCAAAACTATTGCAAATGTTTTTTATTCATTTATTTGAGGGCATGCACTACTCAAGAGTACAAAGTGTATCAATTTCTAAAACAACAACAAGTGAAAAATGCACAGAAACCCCCACTTTTGTATCCCAAATTATGACAGTTAAAGTTGCAATTGTCGAAAGATACGCATGGTCCAGCACAGTCTACCCATGGACTCACCGTCACAGGTTGCCCTGTAATAAACAACAAAGTTCCAAACATTTGTAAAAAACAATTCCAGATTTTCAAGAACTATGCACAATCTATGCCTACAAAAAACCACTTCAAAACTTGACATTCATATAACATTTTTCTTATATCACTTACTCTTCAATCAAAATTTGTAAGCATATACACACATTTGAAAGACAAAAAATCAGATTTTGAATTCTTACCTGATGTGAGGACCAAAGCAGAACATAAAATTCCCAGAAAAACCAGTTGAAAGATGGAGAAGACCATTTTTGAAGGTTTCTGGTATGAATTCTTTCTTCTTCTTTGTGTTGGGATGCTTTTTATATTGAAACTCTAATTTTTGTCTATTTGTAGCAATAGCACAATGATGAAGTAAAAACTAACTGAAATAAAAATTAATGATTTAGGTAATTATATATACCCCACTTGAATAAACCTATACACTCATTAAATAAAATATTTATTATTCATTTTTATATTTCTCTTGATGTATATTTTAAGGTTTTTTTTTCGTTAATTGAGAAATATAATAAATTTTCTTAATTTTAATAGAACAGTTATGCAATATTTTATTCTTTTCTTTATGATCTAATCAAGTTAAAAGACATAAATTAAATTTAAGAATGAGATTTTTTTTATTTATTTATAAAATTATTTATATTAAAATATATTTTAATTTTGAAAGATCTTAAACAAATTTAAAAATAAGTCTTTTTATTAAATTTAATTAATATATATTGATACTGAAATAATTTAAATATAATTTCATAATTAATTTAATAAAATTATATTCTGAAATAATTTGAAGTTCTTTTTTTCTTAAAATACCTAAAACAAACACCTTTATTGCTTGGAGTTACGTCGACCCTTATCTAATATACATTATTTCAAAATTGAAAGAGACATAAAAGTATAATAGAAAAAAAATGACAAACGTATTCTTGAAATTCTAAAAGAAAAGATAAACTAATAATTTTTAAAGACAAAAACGTAAGAAACAGATAATTATTACTATTATTATTAAACACTATAACATTTATTACATATTTAACATTTCATAAAAAATACTTATTACAAAAATTATTGCTTTTTCTGTTGCCAGCTACAAAAGTTAATACTTTAATAAATATAAAATTTCATGCTTCAAATGTATACTAAAGTATTGACATGAACTATAGATTTTTTATGTACTGATTTTTATTATAATATTATTATTTGAGATATCATTATATATATATATATATATATATATATATATATATATATATTATTTTATTCAATACAAATAACTAAATATAAAATGAATACATCCTATATAGCTAATGGAATCTTTTATAAGAAATTAATTAATCTAGTTAGTAAAACTAAATTCGTTATAAACTTACGTAATTTTTAAAAATTATTCCTAAAGTATATGAAACAAACTATTTTTTTTTTTGAAATAGTTTTACTAATCTTATTTATTTAAGACTTAAATATGATTTAATTTCCTACAATGTCTTTGTTTTAGTCCTCACCGTATAATTAAAATAGTAAACAATTTCTTTTTTAGAATTAAAGTAACTAACTAACAATATATATATATATATATATATATATATATATATATATATATATATATATATATAAACGCTTAATACAATTAAAGTATGTATTAGATATAAAAAAGATGTTACACTTTTATAGTTTATATTTAATATATATATATATAATAAAAATTAATTTTTTTATAAATAGATAGCATTTTTATATGTAGTTTTTAATTGATAAAAAAAACACGATTTCAAAATCAAAAGGAATAAAATAATTTATATTAATAAGAATAAAAGTGATTAAAATAACGGTTATAAACAATTATAAAAATGAATTCTAACCCTGTTATAGAATTAGAATTTATTTATAATACTATTTATATATTTGAAGTCATTAGTTAATTTTGACTATGATCATATAGTTTAATTTTTAATATATTAACCATTTATTATGTCTTCAAAAACAATATTGCACTTACCTTTTTAAAATAAAAAATATTTAAATATGTGTTTGGTTTATGAATATTAAATTTTGTTATCTCTAATATTTCTTTTTTAATGTTTTCATCACTGTTAAATTTTTTTATTTTATTTTATTTTAAAATCGTAACAACCCACTCTTAACATATCAAAAGTATAAAAAAGTCCTTCCATTCAGTATTTTAAAATAACAAATTTGTTTTTCAAAATATAAAAGAAAAAATTTAAGATATAAGCTCATGCATTCTCTCTGTTCATGTGAGTAACACGTAAGAGGACTCAATGACTCCATTCTTATTCTTTATAGTAGTTGAGGGGTTAACAAGAATGGTAAGAAAAACATCAAAGAAAGAATTATATCAAGGTGTTATGACAATTGAGGTTGGCCTATTGCACTTTACATATGACACTTTATTTATTTGTGAAGAAAACACAAGTAACATAATAGTTATAAAATCGATTTTAAGAATATTTGAGTTGGCGTATGGACTTAGGACTAATTTCTTTAAAAGTAAGATTGGAGGAATGGGGATTAAGATAGAAGTCGTGGATCATTCTTTAGGATGCTAAACTGTAAACACATGAAAATCTCGTTCAAGTACCTAGGTATACCAATTAGGGGAAAGGAAAATCTTTATCCTTTGCTGGGCGAGTTTGCGTAATAAAGTTAGTTATTTCAGCATTTCCTCTTTATTATTTATCATTCTTCAAAGCTCATAAAAATGTGTGTAAAGAGCTCATAAAAGCACAAAGAAACATCCTGGATCAAATGGGAAAATTTATGTAAATCTAAGGAACAAGGGGGGCTAGGTATTAGAGATATTGCAAATTTTAACAAAGTCCTTCTAGCAAAATGGAAATGGAGATTAGAGGTGGAAAATGAAAGGAAATGGAAGGAGGTTCTAGAATAAAAGTATGGATCTTGGAGGAACTTAAATGACTTTAAGATAACAAAACAACAAATCCTTATGGTGGAAAGATCTAAGGTATGTTTGTGGAAGCAGGAAACACGATGATTGGTTTGAACGCACAGTTATGTGGAGAGTAGGAGAAGGAAATAAAATTAGGTTCTGGAAGGACAAATGGGTAGGAGGAACTTCATTGTGTTCTAGATTTCCTGGATTATATGCAATTTCAAACTGTAAAGATAGCACTGTAGGGGAACTCGGGGGATGGACACATAATGAATGGGTATGGAATTTAACTTGGAGAAGAACTAGATTAGAGTGGGAAAAAAATACAAGAACATGACTTAATGCAAATCATAAATGACCAAAAGATCAAAAGAAACTGTGATGATTCCTGGATATGGTTGGAGGAAAAAGAAGGATCGTATATAGTAAGGTCTGCATACAATTGTCTGCAAGATATTATAGGTGGAAAGACGTGTTTTTAAACCTCTTTGGTCCTTAAACGTGCTTCCAAAGGCACAAATATTAGGATTGAGGGTAATGGTGGATAAGTTGGCAATTAAGACAAAGTTAGTAATCAAAGGCATACATTTAGGAAATGCCTTATGCGAGCTATGTGCAGAAAGTGAGGAGAGTATCATACATCTCTTCTTTGACCGTAAAATAAGCAAAACAGTGTGGGGGATGTGTGATCAGTGGGTTGGTGTGAATACAATGCATCATAACAAACCATGTGCTAATTTCCAACACTTTCATCTTATGCAACTAAATGAAAAATAAAATAGAAGTTGAAAAGGAATGAGGTTGGCCATTATTTGGGAAATCTGAAAGTAGACATGTCAAAGTGAGCCAACTCGACTTATACGAGTTGGCTCACCATGAGCCGGGTTGAAAATGAGTGAACCCAACCCGGCTCACTTTATAGTGAGTCAGAAATTTTGCAACCTAACTCAACTCACCACGGGTTGGTGGGTTAAGTGGATTGGCTTACCAACCCACATAAAAAAATTATTTATGTATTTATTTTTAAGTATTCATATATTTAAATAATTTTTTAAGCAATTCATGAGATGACAATCATAATAAAATCAAGAACAAATGTCTTCATCATGCTCACTGCCAATATATGATGAATTATTTCTAATAAAGTGTCCATATAGTCCAAGAAAACATGGTTAATATTACACATTTTCTGTCATGCTATTCAATAAAATATAAATAAAAAATTACACATTGTTGTCATGCTAATCTAGAAAAATTTGTCTATAAGACAATTGATTGAGTAATTTACTATAAGGATTATAGTTAAAGATGAAAGTACTAATGTATATAACTTGACAATGAAATTAATTAAACATTCAAATTATTCAAATATTATTGACCACTATTTTAGCATTTAAAAATATGAAATTGTGAACTTATATGATTAGAGATAGTAAATAATTATTAAAAAAATTTGTAAAAAAATTTTGGTGGGTTAAGTGAGTCAACCCACCCTCAACCCGACTCAAACCCGTTTAACCAGTGAGTTAAATGAGTCAGGTTGAGTTCAACCCACTTTTAAAAAAACTTAATTTTTTTCAACCTAACCCAACTCGAACCTGTGGAGATTCGGGTTGGCTCACGGGTTGAAACCCATTTTAATATCTCTATTTGGAAGCATAAAAACAGGGTTATTTTTAAGCAAAGGAAAGTAGACCCAAAAAAAATCTTTTGTATGGCACAAGTGAGTGCATGGACTTCGATGAAACATAAATTACCAAATGTAATATTTTCATATAATGATTGGTACCAATGCCAACTCAATGCTTAAAATCATTGTGATTCTATCGAGAAATTACTATTCAAGAACAAACACACACTCAATTGGAAAGCAGTTTGAAAGTGGTTTGAAAGTAGGGAAGTGAAGACTTAATTTGTAGGAAAGGAGTGTATGGGAAGGGCTGGGAAAGATATGTTTTGTTTTGCAGGGGATGAGATTGTAGTGAAGCACAAATGTTCTTTCTATCTGGAATAGACGACAGGACAATACAACTCCTCTAATGCAGGAATGGACTAGGCGACAAAGAGCATATGCAGGCATGAGGGAAAATATTGCAACAGGTTAACCAAGGGTAGACAGCAACTAGGAAAATGTCATTATGCTCATTACGTCAGCATAACATCATGTTGGAAGTGAGAGCATAATTCCATGTGACTCTATAACCTCTACATTAATCTAAAGTGACAAAGTCTGAAAAATTACTCTATTACTAATATAAGACTAACATATTAGTCTCTTTCTTAACACTTTGTTAGCATAGATATCTTTAAAATGTGTAAACCTTGTGTAAATGTACCTTGTAACTCTTTTTGTAGAAGGATTAGACCCACAGTACTCTATTTTATTTATTTAATTATTTTTTGCTGATAAAAAAAAACACAATCATAATAAATATAAAGTTAAAAGTACGTGCCAGAAACATAAAACAAGAGTAAAGTATAGTTATTCAATTTATAATAACCCTTCCATGGCTACTATAATAGATCATACATTATATTGAAAGATCCAAAATCAAGTTTGAAAGTTTTAGCTGTTCTTGTTTCATTCTAACTTTTTGAGCTCTAAAGAAGTGAAAAACAGTGGGAATCCATGTGATACGTAATTTTTCAAGAATGTATATATATTTTAATTTATCTTATCATATAATTAAATTGTAATACCTAATTAGTCAGTAATAAGTGTAAATTCCCTTCATTAATGTAGAGACCATTATACATAAACTGATTGATATTTCCATAAAACACATACCAGCCTAAATTTTATAGATGGTCTGCTCCAAACTAGGCTGGACCAATTGATTGGTCCAAAGAAAAGTAAAGAGAAGTAGATAGTGGAAAAGAATGAAAAGAAAAGAAGAAAATTCAACATTGCAACATGGGACAGAGAAGACTCCTTGATAACATCTTGGCTATGGAATTAGTGACACTTGTATTGTTATCAACATTGCAAACAAAACATAAGATTGGATGTGATAATTAACTAAAGTGTATATGGATAATGCTATAATCATAAAGTGATGAAAACTAAATGCTCTGATAATATAAAAAGTCTAAAAGAAATTATTGAGCAAGGTTTCTACACTCATTCTTCTTTAGTTTAAAGTCTGAAAAGAAAAACACAGAAAAAAACAAATAAATAAAAAAATTTAATTTTTTTAAAATAAATAAATAGAGTTATCTTACCTGACTCTAATTTTTCATATTCTTCTATTACATCCCACCGCTGAGATTGGATTAACTTAATCCTTTCGGGCAGAACCTGGCCAGCTCATTCAATAAAAAGAAATTGTATTCCATTTTGTTGCTTGCTTCTTGTATACTATCCCGGAACCGTTGGAGCTGGATTTCAAAGGTATCTTCATCCATAGTACCTAGGGTCCAAACAGATATAGTTATCATGTTCAATAATGAATTCAAAACATTCACCAATCATGAATTCAAACCCATAAAATTCACATTCAATAATCCCAACCAAAGCTAATCATAAAAAAACGAGCGTATAAATTGTACCATCTCTTCAATTCAAGCAACTCAAACATCAATCCCAGATTAATTAACAGCTTTAACATCATAAAGATCACAAACGTGGTCACAGAATCCAGCAACAGACATATATCCCAAACATACGAAAGCCATCAACAAAATTCTTCAGCATTTAACAGAACTTCGATTTCATATATCCATATGCAGATGACCATCAAGGCAAAATTCAAACATAAACCTCATCATTCTTACATTCCGGAGCCTATTTCAGTGCAAATAAACTCCAAACAGAATTAAATTAAATCCAGGAACCTCAATCATCAATCTCAAGCTAGTCAGTAGCCTCATCAAAAAATTGGTATCAACGACTCATGATAATATTCTATTAATCCCAATCACCATTTCAGCTACAGGTCCATAAATGCACAAAACAGAAACAGAGAAGAAGAGAAACGGGAGATTAACCTCAACGGTGGCAGTGACTGAGAATAGGAAGGCACAAAGCAGCGGTGGCTGCAAGCTCAAGCGGTGGTGGGGGCCGCGCTCTGATTCACGGACGATGAAGGAGACCATTCCTATTCTATATCCAGATTGTGTCATCCAATTAATGTTAAATTAGAAAAAAAAAAGGCCATTAATCATGTTTTAAAAGAAGATCTAAGGCATGGAGTTGGACATATGAACTAAAAGAAGGAACTCTTATTTTAAAAGAAAATCCAACGCACCCGAAGTCAAAATAACTATTATTATTATTATTATTATTTGTAGTTTAATATATTTGTAGTTTAAATACTATTTTGGTTCATTTTCTGATCAAGTTTGTTCAATTTTGTCCCTCATTTGTTAAATTATGTAAAATTTCGTTCTTTTTGTGACCTCGCTTAAATTGATAATGAAGAGTATACACGTTAGCATTGTTGACATGACTTGATATTGTTCACTTTATGAGTGGTTGTAGTCTGTTCAAATAAGTCCATATCTTAGTTAAATTTGTTCAATTTAGTCCCTATTTTAGTTAAATTTGTTCAATTTAGTCTCACATTCCATTTCATGACTCTTCACCATTGTTACTACCACCACTACCATAGCCACCTCCAACACCACCACCATCACCATTGTCGCTACCACCACCATTGCTGACATGACGCCGCTTATATGTATTCTTTAGGTATGGAATAAAGTTGTTAATTTGACTCAACCAACAAAGCTAGGCTTTGACCCATGTGGATTGGAGTCAAAAAAACCCACGGTGCCAAAAAGTCCCCAATAAAAAAAGCTCACAGGGCTAAAAAGCGGCCAAAAGCCTTGTGGGTCAGGATCAGTCCATGTACTTTCTTTTTAAACATGAAAAATATATTATTACTTTTTAAATATACTATTAAAATTTCGATTTAGGTCAGTCTTGTGGGTCCAACCCTACTCGCTTGTGGGTCCGAGCCGAACTGTCTCGGTCGTCGACATCGACTAGACTGTCTCGACAATCGGCACAGGTTGACCCATCTCGATCGTTAGCCTAGGACGTACCCGTCTTGGCCATTAGCCCATACCACACTGTCTCGGTCATCGGCATGGACCGGCCCGTCTCGGTTGTCGACACAGGGTGACCTTTCTCTGCCATGGGCCCGAGTTGGCCAGACTCGACCATTGGTCCGAATTGGCTTATCTCGACCATTAGGCAAGGTCGTCACGTTTCGGTTGTCGGCCACAATTGACTTGTCTCAATCATCAACCCGACTCAACCTTTCTCGATCCTGGGCTCGAGTTGGCCCATCTTGACCATGGACCTAGGCTAGACTGTCTCAATCATGGATAGGGCTGATCCTGGCTTGTCTCGACTTGGACCTAAACTAGCCTGTCTCAACTGTCAACCTGGCCTGACCATCTCAACCATGGACTTCAGCGAACTTGTCTCGGTCATGAGCCTGGGTCGCCAGTCTTGTTTGTGGGCTTGGATCGTACTGTCTTGGCAGTGCGCAATGTCTGTGTAACATTGTGCGATTAGTTCATTTTCATGCACTATATGAAATGCGTTGTGATTATCATTTGTTGATTTTGATTTCTTCTTTCTCCTTAATATTTGGTTAAGTGGCATCAATTTTCATTATATACTAGGAGTTGCATGTATTTTTTGTATTAATCTATTATTTAAATTAACGATCAAATTTTAAGTTTTCTGATGTTATAAAATTTTAATTAAGCAGTTACAAAATTGAACTATTTTCGTTTAACGTAATATATTATATTTAAATGTTAACACAAAATATTAAAAACATTTTACGTGGTAAGAATATTGAAACTTATAATTAATAAGATGGTTAATATTTTATATAATTATTATTTATGAAGATGTTGATATTTTCTGTAAGTTTGAAAAAATTTATCAATATATTAGAACTGTTTGCTTTCGCAAAATTAGAGGACAAACATATCATAAAACTTTTATAGACTAGTACATGTTTAAAATATAAGAAATAAAGTTATAAATAAAACTATACAAAATTCATTTCTATTTATTATTTATATTAATACATGTTTTTTTCTTCATTTTTTATGTCTTATTTATACTGATACATTTTTTTTATCTCTCTAGAAAATTTTGCAAAATACATCCCAAAATTGAGGTATAGGGTAACTTTTGGGAGTTCTCTATCCTTGGACAGACAGTAAGGATGGACAAAAAATCTGGTTTGTCTTATCCAATTTAATTTTGATCTGATTTAATCTACTAAAAGTTCATTTTCTAAAATATGGATTTGAGTTTGAATCCATACTTTTTAATTTTTTTAAAGCAGGTTTTGTATTTTATCTTTATCAATTTTAAACTTAGGATAGTCTAAACTTATTATTTGGATCATACTAGAATTCACTAAAATCTGAACCACATCATTTCACAACCAAATATGTTCTTGTCATGGATTATGTCTATGCAAACTCCTGACATTATGCTCAAGGAAAAACATATGCATGTCTGCTCCTGAAATATGCCATGGATTTTGCAGTTGTATTAATTTAAGTTCACTATTTTTATATACCAATTATTATCTAAAACCTGATACAATTATTTGGATCAAGATTGAATGATTATAATAGTGTTTGGACGCAATCACAAGTCACTATAAAAAAGTTGAATAAAAAAAAGTTGAAGAGGAATACGATGAAGGTTATTGCTTCCTGCACCCCATCATTTATTCTAATTCCAATCATACCCTTACTTGTTTTATTTGAACACTATCACACTTGTGCGATTGTGGTGTGGGTATCCTGTGTTGATGAGGTGGTGTTGAGGTCTCCGGTAAAATGTTGTTGTTATGGTGGTGAAGTCTCCTATGAAGTATTGTTGAGGTGGTGGTAACGTTAGTGAAAATCATATTTAGAAAACTTAATTGTATTTATAGTCTACAAAACTTTATCCATAAAAGATGTTTTAAATGCCACGAGGAAAGTAAGTTCCAGAATCATTCTTCGAAACTTTATCCTGTGTTGTGGTATACGTTCATCTTTAAGTTCTGCAACATTAATTGTTCAGGTAAGTTTTATATAATTCCTCTCTCTCAATCTCTTTTTTTTTTTTTTGTATTGTTTTAATGTAACATTTTTATTTTTGTTTTCTGATTCATCACATAATCCCTTTCTTTCCATACTTTTTATTTTGTTTTTTTTTTAAATACCTTTTTAGTTCCAATTTTTGTCAAATTTTTTCAAATAGATCCTAATTTTGGTGTTGTGTTCAAATAGGTCCCAATTTTCGTCAATTTTCTTCAATTGAGTCCTTTTTTGCTAACACCATTTAAATCATTAACAGCCATGAACAGTAACTGCCACGTGTCACTTCGTGGGTTTTTTAATTTTTTTTAAAATTTTTTAATTTTTTTTAAATGTACACATGTCAACACATGAGCGTGTCACGTGTCACTGTTCATGGCCGTTAATGATTTAAACGGTGTTAGCAAAAAAGGACTCAATTGAACAAAATTGACGAAAATTAGAACTTATTTGAATACAAAACCAAAATTAGGACTTATTTGAAAAAACTTGACGAAAATTGGGACCAAAAAGATATTTTAACCTTTTTTTTTTTACTTTTTCGTTCTACTGAACTGTTAGGAATCCAAGTGTGAGTCTAAGTCCCACATTGACCAGAATTGAGAAAGTAGAGCACCATATAAGGATCAAGGCCCATAAATCCATTGCCTTAAGGTTTTGGGTTGAGAGTGGTGTGAGTGTCTTATGTGGTTAGGCTCAGATCTCATTGGTGTTGTTCTCCCCAGTGAAACCCCCTCTGTAAAACCTGACAAGTGGTATCAGAGCCGATGGTTAATACCGGCTCAGACGAGTGCAGTACCAGTATGGTCCTAGTATCGAAAGTCTTCCTGGCAAGAGTCCCAGGTAAGGGTTCCAGGTAAGCGTGTCCCGTTAAGAAAAAAATGGCGGTACAGAAAAGGGCAGAATAGAAGTACTCGTGGTTGGGAATGCTTCCGCTGGAGGGGGAGTGTACCAATGTGGTTGAAGGGACTCACCCTTGAGGGGGAGAATGTTAGGAATCCAAGTGTGAGTCTAAGTCCCACATTGACCAGAATTGAGAAAGTAGAGCACCATATAAGGATCAAGGCCCATAAACCCATTGCCTTAAGGTTTTGGGTTGAGAGTGGTGTCAGTGTCTTATGTGGTTAGGCTCAGATCTCATTGGTGTTGTTCTCCCCAGTGAAACCCCCTCTGTAAAACCTGACAAAGTGGTATCAGAGCCGATGGTTAAAATCGGTTCAGACGAGTGCAGTAAGGTCCCTGTATCGAAAGTCTTCCTGGCAAAGAGTTCCAGGTAAGCGTGTCCCGTTAAGATGAACGGCGGTACGAGAAGGGGTACTCGTGGTTGGGAATGCTTCCGCTGGAGGGGGAGTGTACCAATGTGGTTGAAGGGACTCACCCTTGAGGGGGAGATTGTTAGGAATCCAAGTGTGATTCTAAGTCCCACATTGGCTAGAAATGAGAAAGTAGAGCACTATATAAGAATAAAGACCCATAAACCCATTGCCTTAAGGTTTTGGGTTGAGAGTGGTGTCAGTGTCTTATGTGGTTAGGCTCAGGTCTCATTGGTGTTTGTTCTCCCCAGTGAAATCCCCTCTGTAAAACCTGACAAGTGGTATCAGAGCCGATGGTTAATACCGGCTCAGACGAGTGCAGTACCAGTATGGTCCTAGTATCGAAAGTCTTCCTGACAGTGTGGGTCAGGTAAGCGTGTTTCGTTAAGAAAAGAACGGCGGTACAGAAAAGGGCAGAAAAGGAGTACTCGTGGTTGGGGATGCTTTCGCTAGAGGGGGGAGTGTACCAATGTGGTTGAAGGGACTCACCCTTGAGGGGGAGATTGTTAGGAATCCTAGTGTGAGTCTAAGTCCCACATTGACCAGAATTGAGAAAGTAGAGCATCATATAAGGATCAAGGCCCATAAACCCATTACCTTAAGGTTTTGGGTTGAGAGTGGTGTTAGTATCTTATATGATTAGGCTCAGATCTCATTGGTGTTGTTCTCCCCAGTGAAATCCCCTCTGTAAAACCTGACATGAACCCTACTTTTTTGTGTGATTTGGATAGGAATATGGATGAAAATACGATTGAAATGAGACTCCAAGAGTTTAGGTATACTATAATAGAAGCTAAAATAAAAATGTAAAATAATTGAGTATTTGGACCGTGATGGTAATGGATAAAAGAATGGACTGAGTGAAATCTAAGCACAACAAACTAATGGTATTTGGACCGTGATTGGTAAATTATTATTATTTTTTTATTTTTTTAAACAAAAAATTTGAAATTTTTTATTTATTGGTTTTTCTTGTGACTTTTTTTTTTCAGACTTTAACATACCATTTAACATATCGAACACTAAGCAAAGTAACTTGCCTCAAGACATGAAAACAAGTGTATCAGGCGGAAAAGATATGATGGAATTTAAAAAAGGACCGATAGTGTACTGCATTAATTAAGTTCTCTATCGTTCCTCTTTCTCAATCTTCCTCTTCTTTTTCCTTTTTCTTTTTCAATCGATTCATTGTAATGCTTCTATCTTTGTATTCCGATTCATCGCATAATCCCTTTCATTTCATACTTTTGACTGAACCCTAAGTTTTTTGTGATTTGGATAGGAATATGATGAACATACGTTTGAAATGAAGCTCCAAGAGTTCAAGTAAACTATAAGAGAAACTAAAATCAAAATGGAAAACAATTTTGAGTATTTGGAAGACATCGTGATGTGATGGTCATGGATAAAAGAATTGACTAAATGAAATCTCCATTCCCAATTCTTACTTTGGAAATATTGGATTTGTTGAGCTCCTTGAAAAGTTATCTATCATGAGTCATGTGGTTTGTGCAACCACTATCTATAATCCAATCTTTTGTAGATTCGTTGGTTATGACACATGATGTTGTAAGAAGTAGTTTCTCCTCTAATTTATCCTCCACAATCTTAACATCTTCTTCAAAATCTTGGGATTTACATACCTTTTCCATATGTCACAATTGACCACATTTGTGACATTTGACATCGGGCCTCCACCAACACCAGTTGGGTTGATGACCTTTTTTCTTGCAATGGAGACAAGATGGAAAAACCAATTGGGTTGATGACATTTTTTCTTGCAATAGGGACAAGATGAAAAAACTTGTGTGTTGTTGTATTTGCTTCTTTTGTTGTTCTTGACTACGAGAGTATTCTCTTCATTGTACCTTCAACTGCCTCATGATTTTCTTCTCTCATCAATCTTTGTTGTTCTGAATGGAAGAAAATATGTCACACGGAGCTATACTTGAAATATGAAGATATAAAATTTAAATAAGAGATATTAAGTAAGGAGGAATGTTGAGAATATTACTTAATATCTTTTTTTATTTAAATTAGTTTCTAGAAAATATTTCAGTTTTAGAGATATGTTTCAGTCAATTTTAGAAATTAGTTATTATTTTAGATTAAGAGTGAGATACTGTAAATATTTTATACTTGATATTATGTTATATTGTGCTCTCTATATAAGTTATATTAATAAAATACAAAAATATGTTCCTATGTATAATATATCACATATATCTCTCATATATCTCATATTTCCAAAAGTCCTAAAAATCTCAAAAGTTGCCTATAGTCTTGGTCTCTTTCTACAGGACTACCCTATTTCTGAGAATGACAATTGAATAAACTTAATACAAAAATTCCATAACAAAACAAAAAATATAAAGATTTATAAAGGGCAAAAGAAATATATATATATATATATATATATATATATATATATATAATTAATTTGTCACTTAATACATACTAGTAAATTATAGACATAAGAAATACAATTGATGACCAAAACAAAAGCAAATTTTAATTAATGAATAATGTGAATACAAAAACAAAAACAAAAACAAAAACAAAAGCATACACAAAATTTACTGATTTATAAAAATCATTGCTATATAATGACATTCGTTTGTACAAATGGTTATTTATGCTGAAAATTTTGGCTATTTATAATAGAGTTATCCTAATCACATTTTTTTCGTTCGTAAAAGTCCAATATAATATTATACTTTATATGGCCACGACATCTTTGAACTCTGTCATAATTATCTTTAGTCGAGTACATGTCAGTCCATTAGGCCAACATGTATTCAATTTTTTCTTATCGGACCAAGGTAACCATATATCAAGTAATTAAGCCCACATCTAATTAGGTATAACAGATTATTGGGCCTATAAGTAATTGGGTCCCACGAATAATGTGAATCTCTCAAGTAATTGAACCTCTTGGTTCAAGTCCATTAAGGTAAAAATTTACAAAATATAATAATATAAATAACAAGTCAAATGAGGTAAATAAAGACATTTTCATTAATCTATGCATTAATTATTTGTTGACACACTTGAGTAACCGCAGCGTTGAAGTTTCTTCTGCATACATACCCCAACCTAGAGTTAGGAGGACAAGTACCTAGGACAAAAAGGACGAATGCGAAATCAAAGTTTAGCAATGACTTTTTGCGGAATGTTCGGTTTCATAAGAACAAATATTTTTTTTAAAAGTTTTGAACCATCAATGTATTGAAATATTAAATGGAACAGAAGTCATGAGCTACATTTTAATCAGGATATGTTTCAAAAGGATGAAAATATACTTAATTCTTTATTAAAATCTTGTTCTCGCGTATACACAAAATATGCTTAGCTATAATTGACAAAGCAAGATGTTCCAACTCAAAAAATTTAATTGTTTTCAAAGCCATGTATCTGCTTCCACAGAATTACCAATCTCAACCCATAAATTAGAACGACATGCCAAAAGTATAAACAAAAATGTAAAAAAAAAGTGACAAACCACGTATTAACGTTATCATGATCATTGTTCTACTAACATAAAAACACAATGTTCTGATTGGACAATTACTAATTAAAGTTAATAATTTAATTTTGACTAGACACTAACTATTCTATTCATATAAGTTCTACTAGAATACCCAGTGATGTTTACTAAAATGCCTGGTGATACTCATAATATTTCAATATAATTTGAGCAATGGCTAAATAATGAACGTTCACTCTTGGAATACAAATAACTATTCAATGGGGCCCACATCTATTTCCTATAAAATTTATATTTAGAAAATATAATGCTTAAAATTAATATTTAATATTCGTATTGTACTGTATATACATATTGAATGGTGTTGGATATGATTAACCAGACAATTGAATAGAAGATCCATTGGTCTTTATTAGAATTAGATAAATATATAATTAGTTTAGACAAAACAAACTGGGTTATAATCAGGTCGTTTCTGATCAAAAGACTATGAACAAAATTATAAATACAAGTTAAATGCATGACTATTGATATATTTATTATGCAATTATTATAACATTAACTGTTTTGACCGATCGAACTTAAACCTTTAACATTGGAATATCTTTAACATGTACCTATTGATTAGATGACGACCTGATTACCCGAACAAAGAAGACACAACATCAGAATGAACGTATGAAAAAATTGTTTTAGAGAACGTTGGACTCTATATCTATATTGATAAAAATCCCTAGGTTTAGGTTAAAATATTTTATCTAAACCTATAAATGCTTCCGTAAATTTTCTAAAAGCCTATAATGATACCATGTTGCTCTTTCACATTAGTAACTTTTTTTTTTTCTTTTTTTACAGAAGTGGTGTAATTTTTACATGTAAATTACGATAATTTTTTCAAAGTAGAAGTCGTTTACTATGTCCCCCATCTTGGTTCCCAAACATTTTCACTTAAATACTGAAGCTATGATTAAGGAGCGTGACTTTCGTGTTATTTTTATATTAAAGAACAGAAGTCATCCTTACACTAACGACCTTCAATTCATATTTGTCCACAACATTGAAGTCGCTATGTTTTACAACGACTTTCCATTCGGAGATTTTTCTTTCTCATCATCAATCACGATTGGTTGAAGGTGAACAAGGAGTTCTCAACCCACGCTATTTAAAATTACGTAATATTAGACTTTTTGTTTAGTGATGTCACGTGTGTGAGTATCTTAAACTTTTTTGTTTTCTATTTTATTTTCTTTTTGTTTTCTGATTTTTTTTATCCTTCATCTCCTTCACCTCTTTCTTTCTCCCACACTACCTCTCCATCGCATTCTTTCTCCTCCCCTACACCATTCATCCATCTTCTAGTAATTTAAAAATAACCATTTTCAAAAAATTATTATAATATTATTTATTTTATAACTTTAATTTTAGAATTATTTTAAAATTTCCTAAATTTTAGCTCCGAATGTGATATACGAAGCCCCTTTCGGAATTAACGATTTGGAAAAACTAAATAAACTCTAAAGATTAACTTTTGAAAAATAATTTAAACAAATTCTAAAAATATTTAATTCAAGAAAGGAAATTTTAGAAGATTCATTTAATAAATGTTTGATTGTATTTTTTTAATTCCTAAAAATTATTTCCAACTTCATTTTGGTCCTCTAAATTAAAAAAAAAAATGAAAAAAGTTAGGTTCTTAAATTCTTTAAAAAAAAATACAATTTTTATTATCCCAAATTTGAAAATGTAAACATTGTGTATGTGCGCTTATTTTAGTGATTAATTAATTTCTTTTGTTCAAATAAAATAACAGTTATCATTATGAAAAAAACTCTTGTCACAAGAGTAAGATTCTTTTATGCATTTGTGCAGGTGAATTATTATTTTTTTTTTTAAATTTAAAAAATTTGAAGGACCAAAACTGAATTCATCTTAACAACACTATATTTAACTTGGAGTCGTTATAACAGGTTGTTAAGACGTGGTGTGCGTGGGTTTAGCTTCGTGCTGGACTATAAAACCTGCAAATACCAAACAACCTTCATATTAGCCCAAAAATACCCATGCTACAGCAAGTTTAAACCTTACCAAACAATATTTTTAGTCATCCAGGATACTCAAGATCCTCTTACTCCTTATATCTAAAAGGATCGTTGATCGAATAAAAATAGAACTTAGGTCGATTATTCTCATCTTAAGAGTAAGATCGATCAACGAGGTTCACTATAACCCTAAAAAGCCATTCTTAAACTTCTTCAACTACTGAGAATATGGATTAGGTGAGCATGTACCCCTCACCAAGGACAACCACGTAATTCTTAGAATCGCACAACTAAATAATTCATGTTTGCACTAAAATCAAGAGGGGTGAATTGGGTTCTTAATAAAAATTGTGTTTTTAGAATTTTTTCCTTTTAATATAAAAGTTTAATTACAATTTTTTCCTATATTTTAATAATCACAATAAAATAAAGAGAGTATGAAAGAGAAAATTGAACAAGGTATTTATACTAGATCAGATCAAAAAATCCTATGTCTAGTTGTTAGTCTCTCAAATAGAGATTAAATCAATCACTAAAATAAACCAAACTTACAATCACAGATAAGAATGTTTATAGTTTAGAAAACACCTCTTTTGAATCACACAAATGATGAAGACATCTCTCTTGAATCACACAAGAGATGAAAAAACACCTTCCTTGAATCATACAAGGAATGAACACTTCCTTCGAATCACACAAAAGATGATCAACTTCACTTAGTAACAACAACAACACACAATCCCACTTAATGAAAATTATCGCCCTATCCACACTAGGTTTCCAAATCCTTCCATAGAGAGTTCTCAAGTACTCAGACTTCTCTAACTTATGTATCTACAAAGGAAAGCCTACCACTTAATTTATAGAATCCTATTTCGAAATTAGGTCAAGAAACTGAAGAGTCAAGTCATAAATGTCGTTGATAATTGATTATCACATAAACTTTTCTAAACATTTTTCTCAGCAAGGATAATTGATTATCAGTAGGTGATAATCGATTATCACATAGGCTTTTCTCAAAAATCACTTTTCACGAAGATAATCGATTATCACTAAAAAATTATTGATTATTCCTTTGAGTTTTGCAAATAAATAAAATTCTCTTAGTGTTCTACTGTTTCGGTCTTGCCTTTTGAATTTTGACATGCTAATTTAACTATTTCAAATAAAATACATAGATTACAAGACCTAAACAACTAAAGTCTTAAGTCTTCAATGTATGCATTCTTTAAGTCTTCAACATTTTTCCATGAATCATCAATAAATCTTCCATACTTCTTCATAAGTCATCATTATCATCAAAACTCCTTATTGAAGCAAAGTTCATCTTCTTCTTTTTGTCAACAATCTCTCTCTTTTTGATGATGATAAAGAATTATTGAAGACTTGTGATATGTCTTGTTCTTAACCAACAACTTAAGAGAAAAAAGTAGTGAATAAAAAATAATAATATTTTTTCTCCTCCTTTTTAAAACACAAGGTATTAAAAGACATCAACATAAACATATATATCCCTCCTCAAAGTGGTACAAGTTATCACAAGATATCAACACAAATATATCTCTCCCTTTTTTATCATAATCAAAAAGAAACTTTTTAGATAGCTTCCTCTACGTCAGTTAACTTAATAAAATTGAACTCCCTCTTAATTAAGACTTTCATAATAACGACTTCCATTTTTTCCCCCTTTTGATAGAAAAAAAAAAGTTTAAGAGATAAAGTCTCCCTACATGTAGTATTTCTCTTATTTGATAAAAACAAACGTTTCAAGAACAAATACTTCCCCTAAATCAAGATTTATTCTAAAGATTAAAGAAACAATAAGGGTTTAAAAAGAAGTCAAGGTTATATTAAAAAAATGAACTCCAACGTACTAGTTTGCATTTATGAAGTACCTAGTTATTGATCATGGTCTAAATTTTTGAAAAGCTCACTCAGACGATAAAAAGTTTGAAAATACGCATCCTGCTTTGCAAGATTTTTTATTATCAACTAAGGATAATCGATTATTGTTTCAAACCAAAGAACAAAAATTTCTGGATTTTCACATGAGATAATCGATCATCTCAGCAAAGTTTTTTTGAAAAACACTAAAATAAATTATTTTTACCATGACAAATATAATATTCCCAAACCTCTCTAAGATCATAGAACTTACCAGGTTACCAAAAGTGTTTGGTAAATATATTAGCTCTTGAACATTCAAAGAGACTTTCTTGATTTTGAAATAATCTGCAAGACAAAAAACAATAACATCATGGTCCCCAATAACTTATTTTGGATCCTTTGAAGTTAAAAATAGGTTACTTTATATGAATCCAAGCATATCTTCTATTAGAGACATCAAAATGTTTGATTCTACATTTATTTGAAGCGCACCCCTTTTGCATACAATAAAAACATGTAATAATATTTGGGTTCCTAGAGTAAGGTTTACCTTGTTATACACATGTCTTACGGGTTCTTTTATTCTTATTCTTAGGAGCTTTTTTTGTAATTTTATTTTAAAATTTATAAAATATATTTTTTTTAAATATCTGCAAGTTATCTGTGTATAAAATCTAAGGCGGATAGTTGGTACTCGCGAATATTTATTAACGGATATTTTAATACCCATTTATAAATGGGTTCAGTACAAGTATTATACTATCCGAACGTGTGGATATCTATTATACATAAAAAAATATAATAAAAATTTAATTTATATTTTATTAAGTTAAATTTAATTTATATTTTATTATATTAAGTTTAATTAAAATTTAAATTTAAATACTTAATTTAATTTATATTTAATTTTTTTTATAATTTTATTTTAAAATTTATAAAATATAATTTTTTTAAATATCTACGAATATCCACAGATACTTTGCAGCTCACATACCTGCAGCTCACACTATTAACCAAGGAACAATAGATAAATTGTTTTGTTACATGTTAGACTACAGATAGTAACTATAGTACGTAACCCAACCCATTTTCTTCCCTATAACCAAACAAAAATTTTAAATATACTTTTGTATTTTGAAAATGTATCTTGTAAAATAAATTAGGATTAAATATCCAATTTTTCTTGAAAGGTGTGCCCTATAAAAGGTTTTGATTAAAAATTGAATGTAATAAGTATTTTGAAACAAAAAATATTTGCATATAAGTTCTTTTCAAGATATTTGATGCTTAATATGGAGGCATAGCTTTTTAATATTGATACAAAGGAACTTATTGAAATATATGAAATTCCAAATGACCAATTTATATGAAAATTTTAATTAGAAGCCTATCAGAAGTTAATATACTTATCTTTCCGCGATTAATTTGCATAGTTGCTTAACAAATTAGATAAGAGGTAAACATAAATAATTTTTAGTAGAAATTAGACAATTATTTTTTAAAACCAAAACTATATTTGAACTTGGTTAGAATTACCCATACCGATTGAAAACATTTGACATAATATAATCGTAATGGCAAAGGCTCACCAGCACAGGTCCAGGACAATTGACCTACCCCATTATTATAGTTATTTTAAAAAAAAAAAAAAAAAACTTATAATGAGGAAAGAATTTATGTTTAGGGTTAAAGTTTCATTAGTTGATTTTAACTTTGATTGGGATTGATTGAAAATTTAGAATAAGTTATAGCTGAATTAATTGTGAAAGTAGTAGAGTTTGAGACAATTCTCAAATGCGAGATCGTGCTGGAATTTATGTGTTTAGTTAAAATTTGTCAAATTAATAACAGACTGTTCATGGTGAATAGCAATTGTTACTCTATTAGCATCTTGTACAATGAAGAACACTACCGAGGATTTACGATTACTTTTCATGAATAAGATACATTAAGAAAACATTTTACCCCTCAACAAATATTAGGGCAAGTTAAATCGTTGCATAAGTCATTTATAACATCAATGAAATTGATTACTTGCACTAGCTCGATATTCTCCAATTCCTAGTAAGTCCTGTAAAATTGTAGCAAATGGATAAAATTATTAGTTTAAGTTTGAAAGACAAGCTCCTCATTTCAACCATCCTAAGGAGCAATTAGGAAGCAATTTAAGGAACAACAAAGAAATTTTATTGACCACTTCTTATGTTATTTATTACACAACTTCTGATTCATCATTTTCTCATCAAAATTTGTTAGTTCTCTTATTCTTCTGATTCTACACAGTGATGTGATTCTACATAGCTATGCTAATTCCATATTGACATGGATCAGATTAGTACTAGTTTGGAAGAAATTTCTGTACAAAAATTTCTAGAAAAAGAAAATGAAATCAAACAGAAATTGGATAAATATCAGATTTTAGAATGTGGCAGCATAAACAGAAAGATATAACATGATAGAAGTGGCGTACTTGACAAGCTTTATTTTTTGCTCTAGTCTCTGCTGTGCTAGGAATATCATGATTTGGCTTCTGGAATCTTTTTTCACGTCGATCACAAGAGCCCCATCCATCGGAGAATCTGCCGCCTCTGATGTAATGAAAATCAACAGAAGCAGTAGAAACTGGTGAGAAAAGACATAATTTGGAACATAAATCAATTGAAACAACCAAACCAGACACATACTGCATGTGCGCACGAATCACAAACTCAGCACGCTGAACATTGCGATTATCATCAAACTCAATATTTCTGTCCCTGATTTCATATGAAATATTGAAGTAACAAGATATCTTTCTCCAACCTAAAAAAAGACATGCCCTACCATGTTGTATTAGTTGAATAATTTTCACTTTTTAAGATAAGGCAAACTATATTTACCTGACTTCTTAATGAAAGGATTCCCTGAAATCAAAGTGTAATCAGTTTTCTCCAAAATCTGAACATCGAGACAACAAGAATTGATTAGGTAACTCTCAAGCAACTCAAGCAACTCTCACATTTTCATATATTTGTATAAATTTACTATCATGTTATGATCTCCAATGTAGAGAATAGAGATACTATTGTGTTTGCTATATGCAAAACTATGAAATTTATTACACCCACCAAAAGCAAAACTCAAATTTGAAGCATCAGGTAACAAGTAATAATTAAAAAAGATTGAAAGAATATCAAAGATTATCCTTGAAGTTATTCATATGCCCCCTCCCAATAAGTTATCCATATCCCCCCTCCCAAAAAAGGAAAGTCGCTAATATCATGCAATGCAATGATTTGATTCGTTCAGGATAACCACAGGGTGTTAAAAAGTGTGAAAAGTAGGAATCAACCATCAAAACACTATCATGATTTGTTCATGGCAGACAAAAGACATCAAGTACGGGAAAAATTCCTTCTCTAAAATCTAATGTGATTCACACTAAGCACTCTTGGGAATAAAATACCTCAAAAGACTAAACATAAAAAAAAAAATACTAATAACTTATCCAGTTATTAATAAAATTCTCAATGCATTGATACTCATACACTAATTGTACAGTGCAAGTCATAAGTTCTTAAAAATGCTTCTCAATTTTTTCAGACACAAAATTCACATCCATCAAAAGCTAATCTAGTGATAAAAAAACTAAAGATATTAAAGATAAATAAATTTCGGATAAGCAAATCCACTTCTTCACTACAAATAAAAGGTAAAAGTTTTCCATTATAAACAGCTTATTATAGGTATCTATAGGTTCAAGCCGAAAACCACTACTCAAGGACGTAGCCACAGACCTACCGATACTCCTGAAACAATAAAACCAAAGGAAACCTTAAAGTAAATGATTCATGTTATCCGTTGATTTAGAAAAAATTGTATTACCAATTGTTAAATTTAATGACCAAACCAAATTTAGAGCAACTGCTCATTTAATGGTTAATTTTCAGAGCGTGGTAAGAAATAGAAGTCAAGACATGTCCTAACGTACTGTGAGAATGTTATATTATGTCCTCCTATGTAGTATATCTCCTAATAATATGAGAGATCCATCAAAAAGCACAATGCGAACCCTATTTTCCATCATTTAACCCAAAAAAACAAACAATCAAATAAAATAAAATCTCATGTAATGGAACTCTACAAACACTGCTAACTACACTGTCTACTTCCTTCGGCACACCATACTATGTTTCTTTACATGGTTCTCATTACCTACTACATGGTCGACAATACAATAGCTAAAGATGGATGAAATGTAATGGATTAGAATAAGAATTGTGGATGAAGTAAAATTATTACTTCATGATTTAAATATAGGGTTAAGTATGTTTTTAGTCCCTGAACTTTGGTCAAAAATTGGAATTCGTCCCTGGTTGAAACTATGATAAATTTTGGTCCCTAAACTTTAAAAATGAATAAATATAGTCCTTTTAACCCAATTATGTTGACTCTTTTTCAACAGGTGGAATGTATTTCATGTTAATATTGGAGTTGTTTATTCTGTTTGACACATTCTCAGCTCAATATTTACTGAGAAATGTGTTCGAAACCTAAAAAAGAAGTTCACAAAATTGGGTTAAAAGGACTATATTAATTCATTTTTAAAGTTTAGGGACCAAAATTTATCAAAATTTCGACCAGGGACGAATTCCAATTTTGAGTCAAAGTTTAGGAACTAAAAACATACTTAACCCTTAAATATATTATGATTGAAGTAGTCATCCTATTGTTTAAAAAGTAAACTATTTGTAAAGACATTCACAAACAACAAATCGCACACTCAAATAAAATAAAATCTTTCAAGTTTTGTTCCATTCTACTGATTTGAAAACGAAAGTTTGATTTTGCTAATACTATCATTGCATAGATATTTAATTTTCAACTAATTAAATATCATTAATCCTCATATTCGACTTTAAAATTTCCTTGCCTATAAAAAATCAATAATTATGAATTGAAAGACTGCACTGTGGACACGGATTAAATTCTTCAAACAAAGGAAAAAAAGTATCATTCATCCATTCCCCTAAACAACAAGTTCCAAGGTTCAAAACTTTCTTTCGCTCGAAAGACAAAAGTTACATGCAGTTATTGATTGTATTGTTTTGTGATCAGAATTCGATTTTCACTTTAAAACATAAACTTCAATTCTGAACAGAGAAACAAAGTTATCAAGAAAATTACCGCCATAGCAGCATTCTGGTACTCCTTAAACAACGAAACCGAAGGAAACATTCCAAGCAAGCTATGTCCAATGCCGCTTTCCTTCTCCTCTGCCTCGTTCCTCGCGAAGCACTGCCTCGGAGAGACCTCCGTGTAGCAGCTTAGCTCCTGCGCATCCGGCGACGAGAAGTCCTTCGGCGGCGGCGTCCTCTGCACGCTCCTTATCAGCGCGAGCGGGCTGCTCTCTTCGGAGGCACACAACCTCGGGGCCTTCCGCGGCGGGAGGTAGGGCCATCGGTCTTGCACCACCTCGCCGCTGTCGCCGGAGTCGCGGAAGACCTTCCGAAACTTCGACGGCGGCGGCGACGGATAGGAGATCGGGGAAGGGGACTGGCGCGGTGGGGGTTTGGCGGCGACGAGGGCCTTTCTCTTGGAGGAGGAGTGCGAGGCGGAGGCAGAGTCGATCATGGCCCATAGTGCGGCGTCGTCGAGGTCCTTGTCGTCGACAACCACAGGGTAGGTTAACGGTGATGACATTTTTGGAGTCTTAGGACTTTTAACTGATCAAAGATGGAAAACGGGCTTGAGCTAGATTTTCGCTGTGAGGTTCAGATTTGGGAAGTTGGAATCAAAACGAAGAAGGTGAAGATCCATTTTCTGGTGTCTGAAAGAGTGAGAAATGTTTTGAACAGTGGAAGGTAGCACGCGGTAGGCGCAATTTGAATTGGAGGGTGAAAAGGGTAAACGACGTCGTGCCCTTTTTAGAGGAATTGATAAGAATTATTTATAATAAAACTGTTTATTATTAAATACTAAAATAAACATGCTATATATATATATATATATATATATATATATATATATATATATATATATATATATATATATATAATATATTAAAATAATCGCTTATTTTAAAAAATAAGCACAAATTACAAAATTAGAAATAGGAAACATCTTAACTATCAATGCCCTCCTACTTTAGTGTGTGTTTTTTTTCGAAAATACATATTTATATTATTTTTTAGATTTATTTCAAGTTGTTAAGCATATTTTATCTTTAAATATTTCTCTTACTCATATCACCTAACAACAAAAAATAATTAATTTAATTTTAATGAAGGTTTGACGAAAATTATAAAAACTTTCGATAATTTATATCTATGACGAATGTATTTTAAAACTCTGGTAGGAGTTTTCGAATGAACCATCATAAAATTTCATTTTCCTCCACATTTTTTCACAAATTCTTTGAATATTTTTTCACAAAATCTCTTTCATCATTTTTCGTACCTTCAATAAATAGTATCACTTTCTACTTTTTCCTATGTTAACATTTTCTTGTAACTTCAAATTTTTATCTCTCAATCTTACTAAAAATCTTCAAATCTTCAAAAAGCATGCATTTGAACTCTAGATTTCTCTTCATTTCCATCTTCAAATCTTCATCGATCAATTGTACCTTCCAAATGGTAATGGTTTTACCCTTGTTTTCCTTATATTTCAATTTTTTTTCACTTGACGTTAATTTCTCACTTTCCCCTCTTTGATGTTTGGTTTTACGAAGAGATTCATTTCCAAGTGCGTGTAAGACCAACTAGCTTTGCCCATTTGAGTGGTTCTAACTTCTGCGTTGTTGCTTCATGTTTGGTTGTTCATGGTTGCTTTTCTTTTGGTTGTTCATCAACATTATTCGTAATTATTAATTTTTATATGTTAATGATTAAGATCATGCTTTCACAAATAAAGAGAATAGGGCAAAGCAAATCATTGCTCACACATGTGAATCTAAGAGCATTGTATAGAAAAGAGATGAAATGGTGACAATACTACATATCTTCAAGTGAAATTTATGTCTTAATTTTTTGCATTGTGTCATATACTTTTTCTTCAATTTTATAGGAAAAAAGAATGTGGCCACAAGGTCACTAGAGGAGACGTATGAATAGTACACAAGCATGCTAACAGAACATTTGTTATCATCCACACTTCATGTTATTTTAATTAGTTTCTTCTCGTGTTTTATATAGGAAACAAATTAAGCATATGAATCAAAATTATAATCATCACAATTAAAAAATATATCAAATATTGATTTCTTAGCTTATGCTTTTGGAAGTCGAGAACATTTAGGTTTGGGACCTTGTCCATCTAAAGTGTTTGACTTCAATGCTCATTTGTATAGTGGGACGTCCTCAAGTTTTTCTTCTTATACATAGTTACAAAACCAAGTTCATAATTTCTTAGTTTCGATCATTGCTTCTTTAAATTAAAATTGGGACTTGGTTGTTTCATTTAAGTTTCAATGGTTGGTTCACATAAGATTCTTAAGTTATACATTTCAGTTTTAGTTAGTTATGAACACTATTAAATGAGACTGTTAAGTTTAATTATTTTGATGGTTTAGAATTATTGCACCTTAAATATTCAAGTATCTCTAGAATATAAGAGGTGACTGATTGTGGATAAAACATTATTTTACAATATTGATGTTTATTATCACACTTGAACTTTGATTTTGACTCATATTAATAGCATATATCTATCGTTTGTGTATGGTAATACAGATGTTGGGAGAATGAAAAACTTGGTAGGTGGAGTGATTGGGTTTACTGTTAGGCATGTTGTAAAATGTAGGCAGTTTGATTAATTTGATTAATTGTGTTCTAAAATAGGTTTCTCCATTAATATCACAAGTCAATGAAATAAAGACAATGATAACTTTCTTTGTACAAAACTATCAAGTAGAATTGCCTTCTGACTTACTTCCTTATGTTTCATTCATTACTGGTAATATTTAAATCTTTAGAATATTAATATATATTTTATATTGTAATGAATGTTACTAATTATGATTATTTTTTATATATTAGGTATCTAATCATGGGAGTGTTCGTCATGAAGAAACAAATGATACAGATCAAGAATAATAATTGAAGAACGTTATTAGATTTTCATTATGTTTGACTTTATAACTATTAGAACAAAGATATTATAATATTTCACTAGTTTTAACGTTTAAACTTTATTATTTACCTTGAACTTATAAACAATGTTCCTTATTGTTTTTATTAATGTTAATTATAACTAGTTATAAAAAATATCAAAATTTTACAATTTTTTCTTTTTATTTCGTATGTTTTAGTAATTATGTGCATTAAAATAATGCAGCAAAAAATGTTAAGGGGGTATGAAACACGAAGTAAAAACATCAATAGAATGAATTGCATTATAAGGATAAAAAACACTATACAACACCAAGAATTTAAAATTGTTGGCAAGTAGTAGAAGTTTACAAAACCCCCGCAAACTATCAAGGGTTGTAAAACCACTAATAAATAATAGGGGTTTTAAAACCACCAGTAGGGACTAAGAAACCGCATGTAAATACCAGAGGTTTCAAAACCGTAGGTAAGGATTGCTTTACCAGAGGTTATTAAAAATCGTAAGTAATTCGTTAACGACATTGGTTTTTCCCAAAAAGAAGCAAATCACGAACAATCCCTTTAGCAAGGGTTAAAATTGCCAAAATGCTAAGAATAACCCCTGTTAAAAATTATTTCTCTTGTAGTACATGTTCCTAGTTAATTTTTCGATTAGTTTTTACCTTGAGCAATATGTGTATATATACTCTGACTCTTTTTTTTTCTTCTATAAGAAATAATACATTGTTTCATATTATATTCGGTTTCTTGCTCCTTGTTTCTCTTTCCTTTTCCTTTGTTTTCATTGTTCAATTTCTTGACAATAGGCGCTGATACACTGTAATGGTATTAGAGCTCTTCCTCTGAAGAGCAATGTTGTGCCTCTCTTTGTTTCTTTCTCTTGTCTTTTCCCTTCTTCTTTACTCCCATTATTGCTTGAACAACTACATTTATCTTCATCCCAACAAGAGTCTTGCTACTTATCTTGTTTTGTTGGTTCTTGATATGAATAATTACCACTTGTGGGGTAGGTTTATGGAAATTGCATTGAGCTCTAAAAACACGTAAGAGTTCAATGATGGAACCATACCTGAGCCAAAAAAGGATGATAAGAAATATGTGGCCTGGAGAAGGTGTAAAAAGATTGTTGTTTCTTGAATTCTTCACTCAGTTTCTGAACACATTTGTCAAAGCATTGTGACGAGGTCGACATCGTGCAGGTTCGGTGGAATCTCGGTCCAATCGATCTCCAATTGTCGATCCATGCAGAGAGGATCAATGAAACGCAACGAAAACTCTCGTTCCAGTTGAAACCTCACACTCATGGTGTTTTGGAAACCCTAGGAGGAGAAATCCTCAACTAAGGAAGGTGAGCTGACAAATGGGGGATAAAACCTTATCTCATTCATCTAAGTTGAAGATTACAAACTAGTGGCCTGCCTTTTTATAGGGGAAGAAAGACAGCCAAGTTCTAACTCTAACGGGAAGGGAGAAGAATGTTGCTATCTAACAACAAAACCTAACAATGTGTGGGTGGGTTGTTTAAATGGCATGAACAAACCCTAGAGAGCAGCGAGAAAATGGGGATTGGCAATGCGTGTGGAAACCCTAAGATAGGCGCTGCTACAGAAGGAAGAATCTTCACTCTGTTTGTAGAACCTTAACCCATCATGTAAGGCACCACTGGCTGGAATTGGGCTGCCACTTGCAGGCCTAGTGTTTGGATGCGTGAAGGCATCTCTTGTGAGCACTGGCTTCAAACATTGATGTCAAATGGGTTGCGTCCTATGCAGACCCAATAGGACTCATGGTAGAAGGAAGAAGGAGTGGTAGTTGGTGCATAAATGAAAATGGGCCGCACGAACAAGTGATGGCCCAATAGGCTAACTTCCGTACTTTGCTTAAGCTGGCTTGTTGGCCCAAAGAAGATGGTGTGGGCTGTATATCAAAAGGAGCTCAATTAGCGTGTAGACAACATAAAAAAAACACTAACGACCCAAACAATTATTTAAAATAAAAAAACAAATAAAGAAAATTGGGCCTAGGCGTTGGCCCAAGCTAATAAGCCTTGGGGTGGATTCATTACATTGTATGGATGTACAAGGCGATAAATATATGGAGTGATTTGAAGTTCGTATATTTTCAAGGCAACTTGTTTAGCATATTAGAGTTAAAGACGAGTGTTGATGCACTTAGACAGGGAGATCTCACTATCACATAGTATTTCACAAGATTGTGAATGATATGGCATGAATTAGACAATTTTTTACTGACCCTATGTGTAAGTGTGCAATCAAGCGTCCTTGCAATTATTGCTCAAAGGAAAAGTGAAGATGAAGTTGTACATTTTCTAAATGGCCTCAACAAGCAATATTACAATGTGAAGTCTCATGTGGTTTTAATAGATCTAATACCCACTATAGCCATAACTCTTTCCTATGTCTCGCAACAAGAGAAGCAATTTTCAAAATGAAATGAAGATCGATACTACAAGCTCTATCAATTATGTTGACACTCATTCTAATGCTTGTAATTTTATGGACATGTAAGACACACAAAAGCAGTATGTTTCAAGAAACATGGTTTTCCTAGTCAAGATAGCATAAATAACAAAGGCAAGAAAACATGTGTGCATTATGGAAAGAATGGCCACATAATTGACATTTGTTACAAAAAACACAAATTTCCCCTTAGATTCAAATTCAACAACGCTAGGAGTAATATAGGAAGTGGGGCAAATAGTATTGAGACTATTCATAAAAAGGACAAAGAGAACATTAGAAATCTTTTGTTACATAGCCCCAATGATTAAAATAATTTCATATTGTTGCAACAACAATATCAAACTCTCATCAATCTAATACACAAATCTAAATTTGATAATAGCGTTGATGTAGTTCCTACACATGCCAGTCAGATTGGTTCTGTCAACACATGTGTGAAAGGTAATCTTGGAGGAAAAATCTTTTCTGCTAATAGATTCAATAAAAATAAATGTTGTTGGATTCTTGATTCAGGTGCAACTAACCATCTTTCGTGCTCCTTAGGTAATTTCCTATCTTATAATGTTATGGAACTTGCCATTGTTAAATTGCCTAATGAAAAATATGTTAATGTTACTCATAAATGAGTTGTTAAGATCACAGAAAAATTGTTTTTACAAAATGTAGTGTATATACCAGATTTTAACTATAATATAATTTTTGTCTCTCAATTAACTTTCAGTCACAATCTTAAACTTATCTTCTTTTCAAAAACTTGTATTATTCAAGATACATAAACCAAAGAGAGGATTGATGTAGTTGATGTGGAAGCCATATTATATGTTATATATCAAGAAGTTGATCTTTCTTGTTATTTGCACACTACTACTATAAATAATATCATTGATATTTGGCATCTAAGAATGTGGCATTTGTAAGCTAAAATGCTTGCTATTATGAAAAGATAGTATTCTTACATTAATAGTAGAAGTGATTTAGTTTGTAACTCTTGCCATTTGGCAAAGCAAAGAAAAATTCATTTCAATAATAGTAGTTATTGGACTCAATGTAAATTTGATCTTATACATGTTGATATATGGAACCATGCTCTCACATTTCTATGAATGGTAATAAATTGTGTATATATATACTCTGATTCTTTCCCTTATTTTCTTGTATAAAAAATAACATATTGTTTCATATTATATTCAGTTTCTTGCTTCTTGTTTCTCTTTCTTTTTCCTTCTCATATTCTTGATGATGAGATTTTTTTTTGACTCCTTTCAGAAATGTGTATCGAAAATAAGAAACTGACTTTTTTCATATTCTTGATGATGGGCATTGATAGTGATTATTTACTCTAACAATTTTTGGGTTTAGCTTAATCTCTTCACTGTGAGTTTTTTATTTCCACTACTTCAAGCAATAATAGAAGTATTTTCTATTGTTTTATTCTTTTGTTTAAGCTTAACAAACCAATAGTTCTATCATTTTAATTTATAGACCAGTCCTGACCCCTCTAAATCTAACCCCAATTTCATGGCCCATATAATAGGAGGTTTTCAAAGCCCATGGCCCAAAGCTCCTGAAGTGAGTTAGGGCTGGATTAGAGTGGGTTTAGCCAGCCCCTTTCTCTAATGCTAGCTTTTGAATGGTTAAGTGACATGAAGCTTGTTTTGTATTTTCCATTTATTAATGTCTTTGGTTGTTGGTATTATTGAGTGAGTTGGCATATGCTAAAAGCAATGAGCTTGTTTTATCCTGTTTTTTTTGTGCTGCACTTTAAAATGTGTGGAAACAATGAATAGTAATATTTGAAAGAAATATATAATGATAATAATAGAAATGTACAAAAATAATAACAATAGATAAAACAATTCAAATTTATGTAGAGACACACGTTTCTAAATAAGCTTTTTTACATGGAATAGATATATTATATATACACCTTCATTTAAGTTCTTCAGTGGTCATGCTAATTTTAGTAAGTTTTTTTTTATAATTTTTTATATTTACAATGAATTAACGTCTTTAAACATCAATCTTAAAAAGAGACAACAATGTATATACATTTACAAGTCATATTCAAGAAATCTATAAATAGAAATCTTATTATGCATAAACAACTAACAATTTTAGGTAGATTCATATTGTGTGATTTGCATGTTATTGCTTCTTCATTTTCTAAGTTTTATCAACACTAAATTGATGTGTATGAAACTAGTATTTCTAACCGTTTCTAACCGTGCAACGCACGGGTACCGAATTTTCGAAACGTATATTTATTAAATTAATTTAAAATTATAAAAATATAATTAAATTTAATATGAATATTTTATTTTGTAAAATTTAATAATAATTATTTACTTAATTTTATAATAAAAGTGTATATTTATATATATTTTTAATAAAATGTATTGTATATAATTATTTTAAATAATATAGTAAGATTTAGTTAATTAAAATTATGAAATTTAATTTAATTTTAAATGAAATATTGAGTAAAAAATTAGAAAAATATAATAGTAGAGAAAAAAAAATGCTTATTTGTCCGATTAATACATAAAAAAAGGAAAACTGTTTTAGAATGGATTTATATAATAAGTACAAATTTGAATATTAATATAATAAGTACAAATTATATTTTAAAAATTATTATTGATATTAATATATTTTATGTGATATTTACATAAGTTGATTTCAAGTGCAAATATTGAACCACGTATTATTAATATATTCAAAACTTTAATATTAAACCATTTCTATTTTAAATTAAATTTACAATAATAAAATTTTAATATTAATATTATTGTTAAAATTATAAGATTTCAAAGCCTTCAAATCTTATTCCCAACACTTTGAAAGTCAAGAAATTAGGGATTTCAACATACATTCTGATCTTATTTAGAATACCCATTTGTAATCATGGAAACCAAGAAGAGGGATATAAAGAGAGATAGGGAGAGAGTCAACAGAAATTATGGAATCATATAAATTATACTAATGTGAAAGCAAATATATATAAAAACAATCTGTAAAGGAAAAAATGTAGAAAATGTACAAATTAGATACAACCATTTGAAATTGAATAACACATACTTGAACCAATTGAAAACAAAAATCTGAAAAAGCAAATCTGTCTAACACAAATGGAATGAGAAAAAAAAATCTAAAAATTAATGAACACAAAAATTTAAAAATGGAAAACATGAAATTGAACTCGCTTAAAAAAATCTGAAAAAGCAAAAATGAGCGAAAAAAAAATTGCAAACAAAAGAAATTTGAACCAATTAAAAAAAAGTATTTGAAAAACCAAAATCAAATCTGGAAACATACTTATCAGTAACCAAATTTTAGATTTTACACTTATTTATTTATTTATTTATTGTTTTACACCATATTTTAATTATTATTAGTTTTATTACTATATTTTAATATGTTAATATATTATTATCTTATTTAGAACCACAAAAATTTTATTCCTAAATATTATATTATTTATTAATTCTTTTATATCATATTTTTAATTTATTATTTTTAATTGTAATTATTAATGTATTTTTGTTAATTTTTTTCAATTTATATTTTTAGAATTTCATAATATCTTAAATACGAATTTTTCTTATAAATTAAAAACATCTGTAAATTATTTAGATACATTAAATAAATTCAGAAGAAAACCTACACTATATTACAATTTTTTTTTGAATCAAATTCAAACTTTATTAAGATATTTAAATTTATATTGTTATTAAATATTATTATATTTTATAATATATTATTATACAGTTATGAGTCATCGAATTTTTGAATATTTGAATTTATATCTTTTTATCAGAAATATTAAAGTATTTATTAAAAAAAATTGTTAATACTTTTTATTTTAAATGTTAAATTTAAATTTTTTTATCACACAATTTCAAATTTGAATCCAAAATTTATTTATATATTATGAAAATTTTTTCACAATTTAAAATCAGAGAAAGATTTGATTTCCAATCAATTAATTTTGAAATTTAGTTTGAAATTTATTTTAAAAAATACGGGAGGAATATATTACTTAATATTATCTACTGTTTGATGCTTGAAAAAAATCCATTATAAGATGAAAAGTTTGGTTTTCAAAGACATTAAATAAAAAAAAAAAGTTTCCAATGTAAATTTAATGTAATGTAATATTATACAAAAATATAAAATGATAATATTACATTAATTCTGCATAAACATAAATATTTTTAAATTAATATTTGAATTTAATCCTAGATTGATATAAAGTTAAGAATATAAACATAATAAGTAATATTAGATCAATCATCTTCTAAACAAATTAATGAAAGAAGATTTTGATTTCCAATACAATATTTTTAAGCCATCCTTTTAGTCTTAGTAATACTAATTACTAATCAATAATATATAACAACAATAAAAAAATGAATATTAATGATTAATGATAAAGAAACAACACGTAACATCTAAAAAAAACATTAGGATATAAAAAATTTATATTTTATATATACTTAAAATTGATAAATAATACTTTTTGGAATGTCTTAAATCCTAATTATATGTTTGATTGATGTTTCCACAAATCATAATTTTGGTTGTTCATAATAAATGGAGTAATTAAAGAAGACAATGTGTTGGAAGAGAGAAATTTGCAAGATTCTTGGAAGATGAAAAGTTATTGACATTTGACAATGTAAATGCTGGAAGATGAAAAGTTGTTTTTATTCTTGTTAACATTTTTTTTTTAATTTTTGGAAGATGAAAAGTATAAAAAGCTTATTGAGTAAATATATATATATATATTCTTGGATAATTTATTAGGCCAAGATGTAATGAAGTAAATTTCCAATATATAATTACATACGAAGAAGTTAATAAAATATAGGATTACATGTCATTTGATATTAATATTAATACTAATATTAAAAATAAATTTTTCAAATAATTTTAAACTTTTTAAACAATTTAAATTCAGAAAGTCCAATTTAAATTAGAAAATCATGAATTAAAAATATCGTATATCCGAAGAATAAATTATGATATATAATAACGCTTTCATCTACTCATCTATTGTACATACAAAATATAAAATCAGTAAGTTTCAAATTCAAATTCAGTTATTTAAACTTCAAATTCCAACCATGGACAATATAGACTACTAATTTAATAATTAAATGCACATTAGGTGATGGTGGAAGATGAGAAGTAAGTATGGCGAATTGAGAGATTTTGAAATGTTTACAAAGAGATTGAATTAAAAAAATTAAATTAATATTAATTATAAGTTATAATAAATTAAATCAATTAGGTTGTAAAAATATTTAAAGTGCATTGTATCTGGATGAATTTGGTATATGTGTTGAATTTGAACATGTAGATAACATTGCAATATTTAGATAGGCATTGAGTGCCACAAACCATCATTCTTAGTGTTGATATTTAATTTTGTAATAATTATTAATGCAAACGTCTTGGAATAGGTAAATTAATTCTTGAGAAAGTGAGAAGTTTTTTATTTGTGGTTATTGGTATAACTATTATTCATATTTAGAGAAATTCTTGATATTCTTTCTAACATCAATTCATTTTGTGGGAACATGCAAAGTAAAAAGTTATTCATAGTTAATGTTGTCAGAATCAAAAAAACAAAAATGTGTTAAAAGTAGGAATTCCAAGTTGTAAAAACTTCTTTAGGAAACTAAGTTAAAAATGACGTAATGCACAACTATATATGATAGTGCATTGAGACACCAAAAGTAATTGCTTTCTTTATAATTAATAACTTGGAGGAACACAAGTTTCTTTATTTCAGAGTAATAAGATATTGTTTCCTGGAAGATTAACTTTGAAAAATGTGAGAACTTTTCAACATTGTACAAAGCTTCTTCAAGAAGCTACGTAAAGTTTTACAAAATAAAAACATAATAGGCTTTTTGCAGGAATGTTGATAAATTATAATTATAAATTATAAATGATAATACAAAAGATTACTGTTAGAAGGATTTAATTATGAAGAGTATCACATTGAGACACCAAAAATATTTACTTTCTTAATATGCCATAATTAGTGAGAAAGACATATCAGAAGAGGGAAAACTTTCTTAAATTTTGAGAAGCATGAGTTGGCAATGCATGGAGTCCAATAAACACTATTTCTTTAATAAGTAATGATAGATAACTAAATTAACATCGGAAGAATGAAAAGTTAATTTTGATTGTTGTTAATATTAATTACTTTCTTGGAAGAAGAAAAAGCTTCTTAAAGAAGCTACCTTAAACTTAAAAAAAAAAAATCTTATGTTAGGTTGGTCTTTTATGTAATAGATTTTTTTATGTGTGATAAATACTTTATATAATAAAAATAACTAAACTTAAATTTTAAAGTTCATTATTTATTATCAAAATTACAAATTCTAAAGAAATTTGATAAATAATGTGAATAAATTTAGATAATGTGAAGAAAATGAAATATTGTTAATCATTTCTGACTTAGGTATGACATTAATTACCTGTAAAACATGTTGGAAGATGATCTTTGTTTTAGCAGTGTAAACCATCATATATGTTGGAATACAAAAAAGGTTTATCATTGTTGCAAATTAAATTTCTTCATCATTTTCCAAATTATATTTAAAAAATTTTGAATTACAAAAAAAACCTAGTGTCAATGATACGACCGTTTTGTGTGTCATTAACTACATTAGTGAAATTACAAATATTATTAAGTGCTATTTCAAAAGTAATTACTTTTCAAATTTTAAATACAAAGAGATTTCATGAGTTGGAATTGGAAAGAATTTCGTAATACGAATAAATTTGGTGGTGTAATTGTAATTTTGAAATATGAAAAACATTAATGACGATAAAACATTTAATTTCTAATATTAATCTAATTTAATTTTATTTATTTAATTTGTAATATTTATTCAATTAAATTTAAATTAATTAATTTAATTTATAATAATTAATTTTAACCATTAATTTCATTCATAGATTTTTAGTTCATATTATTAAAGAATATAATGTGATACAAAAAATTCATATTATATGATATCTTTAAAAGTTGAACAATATTTTAAAATTTTCTTATTATTTATTTTTGTCCATTACTTTTATTAAAGTTCTTAACTAATTAATGACTCTTCCAAAAGTATATAAAATATAAAATAACAAAAAATGACAGGTTACTTGATATTTTTGAGAAGATAAT
>Ga0214544_1001334_pt1 | contig 50728 bp, 58 predicted proteins | sample CNSS3metaG_FD_160074 | JGI IMG/M metagenome (GOLD analysis project Ga0214544, IMG submission 160074) | Root nodule microbial communities from cowpea collected in UCLA plant growth center, Los Angeles, California, USA - CNSS3 | ecosystem: Host-associated > Plants > Roots > Nodule | place: USA...
ATATCCAAAAATAATTTATGCAGCTAAAAATCACTTTTTAAGACATTTTTATCACACAAGCTCAAACAACCTAATTATCAGAATTATCAATTAAATAACTCTTTAGGCACACAAATTCAATTAAATATCCAGAATTAAACATTAAATGAGGGCAAAAATACGTACTCATCACACACGCATAGAATGTTGTGGATTAGTAATATAAATGGCCATGATGCAAATATAAATTCCAACAATTGCAACACGCATGCACACGCCCCTCCTAAAGTCAACTCAAGATTAAAAAAGGCAACGGTGCTACATAGAAAAGAAACTCAGAAGGACTTAGCTTCAAATTTCATTATATGAACCAATTTTATATTTCCCTTACAAAAAGGTGCCCACATTCAAGTAGAAAAGTATTAAAACGCATGTCAACTTCACATAAATAATTATTGACAAGTAAATGGGCAAGGAAATAGGCAATAGTGCAACACGGGTCCCACTAGCTTTATTGACAAAACTTTAACCAAATGCATATAACAAGGCATATCAACCATCTAATACTAGCTTTGAACAACCCAAACCAAATTAAACACATCAAAACGTGGAACAAAGAAAAGATATATGATAGTAATGCAAAGCCTTATTAAGGCCCCCATGAGAATAGCTTTTGAGAACAAGGAAAACTAACCTTTCATGAGGCTTGACATGATAATTAATGTTATGAAAATTATGACTATCAAGTGAGTCGAGAACCCAATATGATAATTAAAGCTATGAAAATAATGATTATCAAGCGAGTTCCGGACTCGACATGATAATTAATGTTATGAAAATTTTGATCATCAAGCAAGATCGAGACTCGACATGATAATTAATGTCATGAAAATTATGATTATCAAGTGAGTCTGAGACTCTACATAATAATCAATGTTATTAAAAATCTTGATTATCAAGAAAGTCCTAGACTCGACATGATAATTAATATGAAAAAATGATTATCAAGAGAGTTGGGGACTCAACATTTTAATCAAATTTATGAAAATAATGATTATCAAGCAAATCCGAGACTCGACATGATAATTAAAGATATGAAAAAATTATTATCAAGCTAGTCTAGGACTCGACATTATAATTAGAGTTATGAAAAAATGATTATTAAGTGAGTTCGGTACTCGACAAGATAATTAAAGTTATGAAAATAATGATTATCAAGCAAGTCTGAGACTCAATATGATAATTGGTGGTATGAAAATAGTTTGAGACTCAACATGATAATCGATGAAAATATTTTGAAAGATGTTAATTATCAAAAAAGTCTAAGACTCCCCTTAATAATCAATGAGATGATTTTGAAAGATTTTAATTATCAAGCAAATCCGAGACTCAACATGATAATTAATGTTATGTAATATATATAAAAAAAACAAAAGAAATTATTGATAATTTTTGTAAGATATATATCCCTTCTAGAAAAGAATATCACCAAACTCAAAAGGTTGATACCTAGACTATTTATTACTCAAAATTCTTCATTTCAATATTCATGTTTATTGTGCATCTTATGTGTTATGTTGAAACATCGAAGCAGTATATTATAGTAGCCATTAAAATCAACATTTGCATTCCAACGAAAGAAATTAAGGAAAAAGTATAAAAGCTTTTGGTTAATAAATTAACATACCAAAAGAAGCTTTCAAATGCAAAGATTTATATATACATATAAGGTTTATGTTTGTTTGACACCTTTTATGCCAACACACATTTGTAACTTTCATCTAATATTAATGGCTATAAAACTCATCCCAAATTTCGTATATTACACAACATACCATTTCTTTTGACATAACAAACCCACATTAAGATATAATTTCATAAAAGCAATGAAAGCTAGAACATGTATATACGGTGCCATGATGAGTTCAAGCTTTAGTGTAAAAGAAGGAAAAGAAAGAAATAAAGAAAAAAAACAATCAATATGTTTTGTGCTATGATTTAAAAATAAATATCACAACTAAATATAGAAGAAAAAACCTATATGGATTTTTGCACACTTTTATCTAAAAGAATAGGACCTTCAAATCACCCAAGCTTTTGCTTCCTATTCACAATATCAACGCATAAGATTTGCACCAAGAGCACTCCTTTTCTTTTGCTCCCTTCTTTTTTCAGCTCTCCCAGAACTCTCATTCTGTTTGATTTTTTTTTTCAAAATCCAGACAATATTTGTAAGTGTACCTCTCTTATCTTCTTAAAATTCTATTTTGTGGCTTTCCCCCTCCAAGAAGTATCACTACAAAAAATTTATGAATTATCTATCGATTATTATTTACGGATTAAAATTCGTACGTAATTTAAAGTGTATATACGGATGTTACCTATTGATTAGGATCCTTACGTACGCATTATGTACGGAATTTTTCCGTAGGTAAGATTAAGTTAATTATCTAGTCTTTGAACGCGTATGGAACGTTGCCGCAAAACAAAAAATTAGGGTAATTTACATATTTATTTTCCTTCTCATGCGCAATGCTCACGGGGTTTCACTATAATCTCGCCTCCCATATTCGACCTTCCAATTCCTATCCAAATTCAAACTTTCATTTGCTTCTCATACTTGTCCCTCATAAGTTGATCGAAGAATCTTGTTCTCGTAGAGATTGAACCCTAACTCGTGTTGGAGTGCAAGCCCACAAATCCTAACTCGTGGTAATATCGATTGTGCAAAGGTAATAACCCATCTTTTCCCTTATGTCCTCTTCTCTAACTTTATTTTTCCTCTCACAACTTCTCACACGCTCTAGAACAATTTCCCCCAACAAGGTACCAAACACATTCACTAATTTCTCTCCTCAAGTACACAAAGATCTATTTCTCTCCTCTTCATTCACGGGTGCTAAAACGTGCTAAAACATGTATTCAAGTTAACGTTGAATCACAAATTTACAACCTAGTTTACAATTTTTCTATTAAAATGATTACAACAAAAATGTAACTCATTAAAAATTAAAAACCCAAAATTGAAAACCCTAAATCTGAAAATGAAGTGTTTGGCTAACAAAGTAAATCAAAAGCTAAGTACAGGTCCTATGATGCCCAATAAGTTTTTCACTAAAATTTTGGGAAATTTTCAGTCCTAGGATTATTGGTGTAGAATCAGAGGGTTTTAATGCATTTGAAAGAGTAATATTGTGAATTTTTATTCTGTCTTTTGGGTAGTTATTGTTTTGCCCTGATAATTAAATTGTAGATTTGTATTTCCTGTTTATTATTATCTTAAACATGGTTACTATTGTTGTGTTGGGAAGAGTCGGTTTCAGGGTGAAATATTAAAGGATAATTTGTCCATATTTAAATATATGATGTCTGGACAATAAAAATTTTCTGAGTTCCCATATGATAAACCCCCTTTTCTTGGTGTAGTAACATAGGCTTAAATGTAATTGTTCTCAACCTAACAAATGTGAGATGGAATGTCATAATGGTCTGAAAATTTAAGGAAGCCTAAATGGGTGCAATTAGTGACTTTCAAGAATGTAGTGCATGAGGTACTGTGAGTGTCTGATATAACATGATAATATTAGTATTTGGCAGTTTTAAGTTTTCTATGATATGATTACACATTCTTCCTTTTATACGAAATAAAATAGGTTTGACCTATTTTCTAAGGCCTATCATTTGGATTCCATTGCTTAAATTGTTGGTATTAAGTGTCATATAACAAGATTATTTTTAAGAGTACCTAATTTTATTTTACATTACATTAGTAATTTTTCCAATTGTGAGAATTGATATTATGAAATTTGTTTCAGGACCTTACTGCTTCATCTCCAGTGCTTTCTGGAGCGATGGTGCAAGTGAAAGAAACTACCTCATAAACTTCTCTTTTTGCATGTTCTAGTCATAATAACCAATGAGAACATGTTACAGATATATAGCAATTGCACACAAGAAAGCCAAAGTAAATTATTTTGGGCTGCATCTGAGGAAGAGATTGCGAGGTATTTATCTTCAATCCATGTATTCAACTGTATAGAAAATAGTGAAAATAAATTCGGAGTTCCTGACTCAAGACTTGGAACTGAAAATAGTGAAAGTTTTAGGGTGTGTTGAATGTTTCTGGAAAGAAAAATTAGCTTAAAATCAAAAACTGAGATAACAAATACTCACACCATGTTCATGCCTCATCACATACAACACCACTCCAAATGACTAACACCCTTCTATGAAATCAAATTTGTTCTTATGTAGGTTTTCCCTTTTAGGCTCTATTGACCAAAGAGGGAACCCTGAGTTCCTTGGAAGAACAGTGACCCTAGAGCCTGCTAAAGGAGGAATGTGTAAATATTTCCAAATAATTAATCTTTTTTTACCCTATTATTGAGGTTGATTTATTAATGATTATCGGTTCCATATTTCATTTATTCAACTGTTATGTGAAGTTTATGTAGTAATTCTAGTATAAGTGTGCAAGCAAAGTATAATGTCTACGTCATGTTCATATGATAGCATATTATGTGATTAATTTTATGGAAATTGGCGTCTTTAATTGACAGCATATGATTATCATATTATGATATCTAGGTCTTATTTTCATATTACTTTGGCCTTTTGGGTATTTCTTGTTTTCCACTTTTAATTATTCTGTGAATTCATATCTATTTTATAATGTAATTTTCAATTTTCTGAGGGTAAAAATTATCAAATGTGATCTATATTAGATACTTGCTTTATTTTGCAATGAGAGAGTAGGGAGCTGCTTACAAGATCTCAAAGGAAGAAGATGCAAAAAAACACTAACGATATGCTTTTTAAAATATTTTATGCTATTGGAATATTATTTATTATGCTGCAAATAAAATTCAAACATAAGTATATTTTTTCCAATATGCATACCAAAAGTTATTAAAAATGATTAAATGAATTCTACTTTATGTTTTATTTTTTATTTTTTATTTTAGCTTTAACTTTACAAAAATTTCTAAAAATAATAGTTATATATATCTATATATATATATATATATATATATATATATATATATATATATATATATATATATATATATATATATATATATACCTTAAAGGATCTCATCACTAATGTTATTACTAATATTCATAATTGTAGTCCTTGTGTTCAAATCCATTAACATTTAATTTCAATATGTAATTTTATTGCTATTTTATTTTATAAACTATCAAAACATAATCATTATTTGTGTACAAAAATGTTCCTGCGGAAACAAATAAGGAATGTTAAAGACACAAATATCACCTTCCCTCAATCCTTGCCCTCTCGAGTTGGCTCCTTCCCGGTTTGCACATGCTATCTACCAGTGTATATGGTTTGGGCCGCTATGTGTTTATGCTTGATTGGTTGTGTACTTAGTAATTAAAAGAGGTTATGTATGGACGGCCTTAGCCGTGTGGTCTCCTTGGTCCGCCTAGGTGTAGTACACTAGTCCCCTAGCCTTTGTCGTTATAGTGTCAAAGGCTTGAAAGTGTGTGAGTAACTGCCTTGATCCGCCTAGGTGCAGTACACCAGTCCCCCAACCTTTAAGTGTTATGAACAGTGTTAAGGCTAGATCATAAAGGGTGATGGTAGTTGAGGGGGTGCCAGATGTCAGAGGTCCAATTAGAGAGGTTTGTGCCGCCATTTTAAGTGTTGTGACGTTTTGCGTTCATTGTGATGCTTCATGTGACTGATGCTTTTAGCGAGAAAAGTTGTAGCGATTCAGATTGTTGATTATAAATACATTTGTTGTTGAAAATTTGTTTACGTTGGTTCATTTGCAAGAAATCTGAGAGTAGTTATTTGTGTGTGTGAGATCTGTCCGATAAGTTCTTTGTATTTGTCGTCATCTTACTGTCAAAAAGCTATGTCTAGTGGTATTGATAGTGTGTCATTATCTTCTTCGGGTAGTGGGAGTGAGCGATCTTGGGGAGATGGGAGTAGTCGGTTTGATGTTGTGAGTGTTGGCCAAATGGTAGGTGCGGGGAGGATTCCGATGGAGACAGTCATTGAGGTAAGGGAAGACCCCTAGAGGAAATAGCAGAGAGCAACTGGCCAGCCAAGGTCGGGTATGAATGGGTTGTTGAAGACGTGTGGGCCCAACATTCCTTGTTCAGATGGTCTAGGTTGCTTAAGTCATGGCTCAACTGCATACCTATCTTAGAGAGGAACATAAGTCGTGACATAGTGGCTTTAGAGAGGGAAAGTGTTGTCGAGGGATTCTTCTACATGTATATGTGCCACTTTTCACAGTTGCACGTGAGGCTGCCCTTTGATGATTTTACCATGGGGTACTACGTTTACTAAATGTTACCCCTACCCAGCTGCATCCAAACAGTTGGGCGTATTTGCAAGCTTTCGGGGTTCTTTGTTGATCGTTGTATTTACAACCATCCCCGTAATCATTTTTATATTTCTATGATACGAGGCCCAAGAATCCGACAACATAGTTATCATTGATAAGCCTGCCAAGTATAAGCAGGCTGGAAGTGTTCACTCAATCATTCAAGCATTTTAAAGACGGTTTCTTCAAGGTGGTGGTGAAGGAACTTGGGCAGTCGTACTTTTATAACGATGATGGGAACACTAAGTTCCCTTTTAGTTGGACCGACAACCCTTGGTGGTATAAGGATATGAAGAAGGAGAGATTGTCGTTGGCGGATAGGGAGGTGGTGGAGACACTAATGAAGTTTAATGATAGGCTACCCACTAAGGACTTAGTTAGGGTTTATAATTCGATTCATCCAATTGTTGATATAGAAGGTGTCTTTTTGAATTTCTAAGTGCTATATTGTGTTTGAGTTAACTAATCAGTATTCGTTGTTGTTGTAGGTCATATGGCACAAATCGGGAAGAAAAATTTGAATCTCTTTTCAAGCTCTCTGCAAGGAGAAGACGACGAAGGCTAGGGCTGCTGGGAACACTAAAGTTCCCAACCTGTAAGAACCTCTTGTGGAAGTGCATGTGCATGGGGGTTTTAAGAGGAAAGCGGAGTTGCCTGCTAGGCTTGGCGGGGGTAAGGAAGTGAAGAAAGTTAGGGTTGCCCTGTTGGGGCCGGGATCCTCATCTAGTGCTAGGGGACCCGAGACTGGACTTATCGAGTTACCAGAAACTGTTGTTCGACGCGATATTGAGAGTTACTTGCCTGAATCTCTGGTTAATTCTATTGACAGTATGGAGTCGAATGCTTTGGTCAAGATTATGGTTGAGTTTGGCAGCAAAGCGTTTATCTTGAGACGTAGAGTGGGTTCTCTATATTAGAGAGAGTTAAAGGAAGGTAATCGATCTAGGGTGGAGGAGTTGACGGAGGAGTCGAAGGTTCAGGCTGACAAACATGCTAAGGAGAAGGTTGCCTAAAAGAAAGCAAAGAAAGAATGGTTGGAGGAGAAAAAAAGGTTAGGAACGTGGAAGGTGCGATGCTTGGAGTTGGAGAAAAAACTGAAGGGGAGAGCGTTGATCTTGAGACACAGAGTGGGTTCTCTATATCAGAGACAGATGAAGGAAGGTAGTCGGTCTAGGGTGGAGGAGTTGACGGAGGAGCTGAAGGTTCAGGCTGACAAACATGCTAAGGAGAAGGCTGCCTAGAAGAAAGTAGAGGAAGAATGGTTGGAGGAGAAAAAGAGGTTAGGAACGTGGAAGTTGCGATGATTGGAGTTGGAGAAAAAACTGAAGGGGAGGATAGTGGACCTTGAGGCCGATTATGACGAGCTTAAGGAGAAAAATGGTGGCCTGGAGTTGTAGCTGGAAGACCTTAAAGGTTGTACCATTCAAGAGCACATCAATGGTTTTCAGAAGGGTTTGCGGTAAGTGGCCTTCTTTTACAAGGATATTAACGCGTCTAATGCCAGATTCGATGTCAACAAAGATGTTGTGGATGGTGAGCTCGTGAGTGAGGCTGGCAGTAGTCCTGAGGAAGAGGCAGATAAGACTACGAAGGCGCCAGATACGAATGTTGATTTAGTCGTGGTCGTGGGGGATGCTACTGACGGAGCAGCTTAGGATTATTGCTTTTGCGCTTTCAATTTGACTTTAAGCCTAAGTTTGTAATAACTCGTACACTATTTTACTTTCTTGTTATTATGATTAATGTTCTTGATATTTTTGTTGTTCGCTGGATACAGATAAACAATGTTCGACCTAGACCACTTACTTATGGTAAGTGGTGAGGAACTTAGATAATTAAAACATATGAATGGTGTTTGACCTAGGTCGCTTACTTATGGTAAGTGGTGGGGAACTTAAATAATTAACACATATGAAGGGTGTTCGACCTAGGCCGCTTACTTGTTGTAAGTGGTGGGGAACTTAAATAATTAACACAGATGAAGGATGTTCGACCTAGGTCGCTTACTTGTGGTAAGTGGTGGGGAACTTAAATAATAAAAACAGATGAAGGGTGTTTGACCCAGGCCACTTACTTATGGTAAGTGGTGGGGAACTTAAATAATTAACACAGATAAAGGGTGTTCGACCCAGGCCGCTTACTTGTGGTAAGTGGTGGGGAACTTAGATAATTAAATTAGATGAAGGGTGTTCGACCCAGGTTGCTTACTTATGGTAAGTGGTGGGGAACTTAAATAAATAACACAGGTGAAGGGTTTTCAACCCAGTCCGTTTACTTGTGGTAAGTGGTGGGGAACTTAAATAATTAAAACAGATGAAGAATGTAGTGTACGTTAAAGAACCCTCTGTTTTATTTATGAATTTTGGGGTGCCTTGTTAAAAACTCCTCGGCCAAAACCCTTCGTACGGAAAAATGCCAAGTAAGAAAAAAGAGTACACCCAGGGTTACAAGTGTTTGGTACATTGATTAGTCTAACTAAAATAGAATATTAGATGAGATACATTCCACGTGTTCGGTATCTCTTCTCCCGACAGTTGTTCAAATTTATAGGTGCCTCCTCCTGCATCGTCACATATTCAGTATGGTCCATCCCAATTGACGGAGAATTGGCCATCCTTCTTTCTTGCATTGTTGGTCATTCTCCACACTAGGTCCCCTTTAACCAATGATTGTGGGCATAGGTTTGCGTTGTATCTCCTGGTCGCCCTTTATTTAACCGCCATGTTACGAATTTGAGCTTTGTCTCTTAATTCTGACAATAGGTTGAGGTGGGTACACATATTTTGTTAGTTATGGTATGGATTATATACATGGTGGCGCAGGGAAGGTTCACCAATTTCAATCGGTATCATTGCTTTCGTGTCGTATACTAAGCTGAAGGGGGATTCAATTGTAGCAGACTCAGGGGTGCATCTGTAGGGCCACAATACTTCTAACAAATCTTCTGGACATCGACCTTTAGCACTGTCTAAATGTTTTCGTAATTCGACTAGAAAGACTTTGTTGGTAGCTTCAGCTTGACCATTGGTCTGTGGATGCTCTACGAAACTGGTGATGTGTTTGATTTCGTGGCCGATGTAAAATTTAGCGAGCTCCTTATCTATAAATTGTTGGCCATTGTCAGTTATGATAGTGTGCGGCACGCCATAGCGACATATGATATCTTTCTAGACGAATTGCTGGACTTGTTGCGCTGTGATGGTGGCCAACGATTTGGCTTCTATCAACTTGGTAAAGAAGTCAATGCCTATAATGAAGAATTTTACTTGTCCTTTTCCCAAGGTGAAGGGTCGAGGATGTCCATTCCCCATTTCGCAAATGACCATGGAGAGAGTATGAAATGCAGTTGTTCTTGCTTCTGATGGATGAGGTTACCATGTTTCTGACACGGTATGCACTTTTTGACAAAGGTCTCGTAGTCAGCCTCCATGGTTGGCCAAAAGTAGTCGGCCTTGAGTATTCTGTTGGTCATGGTTCGTGCACCTGAATGGTATCTGCATATGCCTTCATGGAGTTCCTTCATTATGTATTGGGCTTGTTCCATCGTAACACATTTGAGTAGTGGTTGACCGTACCCTCGCTTGTATAGTTTGTCACCTATCATCGTCTACCTTGCGACTTTAGCCAGCTAGGCTTTGTCAGTATTGGTTGGGGGGTTGCCGGTTTTGAGGTATTTGATGTATGGGGTTGTCCAGTTTTCAGTGCGGTCTAGGTTGAGGCAGATGTTTGTTATGGATGGTGCAGATAATGTCTATTGTAGTAGGGACTTATGCTTGCTCTTTAGCTTAGTGCTTGCTTGTTTAGATAGGATATCGGCTCTAACATTTTCACTCCTAAGGATGTGCTGGACATATACTCGGTCAAAGGTAGACTGTATGACATTGCGGACTAGGTGGTAGTATTGTAAGTAAGTGACATCTTTTATTTGGAATTTATTGTTAAGATGGCCTACAGTGAACTTGGAATCAGTCTTGCATATAAGTGTTTTGACGCCGACTTCGCGTGCGAGGGATAGGCCTGCAAGGATGGCTTCGTATTTGGCTTGATTATTGGAATTTTTGAAGGCGAAGTGGAGAGATTTTTCAATGAGGATATCATTGGGGCCTTTGAGGACAATGCACCCTTTAGATTTGAGGAACCGTCTACATAAAGCGTCCATTGGTCCTCCTCAAGGGTATGTTGAACGTCATTGACGAAGTCTAGTAGGCACTGGGCTTTGATGGGGCCGTTAGGTTCGTAGCGGATGTTGAATTCAGAGAGCTCGACGGCCCAGGACAACATTCGTCCAACGAGGTCAGGTTTTTAGAGGATTTTTTGGATGGGGTAATCAGTCTTGACAATAATGTTGTGGTTTTGGAAGTAGGGGCATAGGCGTCTCGCTGCATGTACAAGGGAGAGTGCTAGTTTTTCCACCATTTGGTACCTGGTATCTAGATCTTGCAAAGTTCGGCTGACGAAGTACACTGGTGTTGGAATCCAGCAAATTCTTGGACCAGGGCGGTGTTGACCGTGTGATATGTTGCAGTGATGTATACTAGGAGTGGTTGGTGGATATCCGGTTTATGGAGGATAAGTGGGGATGTGAGGGTGGTTTTAAGGTTTTGAAAAACTTTTTCACATTCGTCGTTCTAAGAGAACTTCGTAGATTTTTTAAGTAGCTGGATGATGGGTTAGGTTTGTTCGGCTAGCTTCGGGAGGAATCTGGATATGGCAGCGGCCTATCAGGCGTTGAACCTCTTTGACATTGTTTGGGCTTCACATTTCGATGATGGCAGTGCACTTTTTAGGGTTTGCTTCAATGCCGCGTTGTGTGAGCATGAAGCCTAAGAATTTGCCACGGTCGACGTCGAAGACGCACTTTTCATGGTTAAGTCTGAGGTTATATTGTCGTAGCGCGGAAAATACTGTGGATAAGTCTTGTGCATGTTGCAGGTGGCTAGGTGATTTAGCAACCATGTTGTCGACGTATACTTTGACACACTTGCCCATCAAGCGGCTGAACACTTTATCCATTAACCTTTGGTAGGTAGCGCCTGCGTTCTTGAGGCCAAAAGGCATGACCTCGTAAAAATAGTTGGCATCATCAATGATGAATGCGATCTTGTTCATGTCGGTTGTTGCCATTGAAATTTTGTTGTACCCGGAGTATGCGTCTAAAAAGCTAAGAACCTTGTTAACGGTTATACCGTCTACTAGCCGGTCGATGTTAGGTAAGGGGTAGGCATCTCTGAGGTAGGCTTTGTTAAGGTCCGTATAATCGACGCACATTCGCCATTTCCCATTAGCTTTTTTGACTAGGACCACGTTAGATAGCCAGGTGGTATAATGGGCTTCCTTGATGATGCCAACGTTAAGTAACTTTCGGCCTTGATTTTTGCTGCCAACCGATGTTCGTCTCCCAACTTTCGCTTCTTCTACGAGACGTACCTGGCTTCTTTGTAGATGGAAAGTTTATGAACTACTACCTGAGGGTCAACATCAAGTAAGTCTGCGGCTAACCAGGAGAAGAGGTCGATGTTGGCAATAAGGGTGGGTGTCAAGATATCGCGTTGTTCTTGTTGGAGGTTAGTGCCCATTTTGAGAGTGCGACCGTTAGAGAGCTCTAGACTTACAGTGTCTTCAACTGGCTCGATGTGTGCGTCGTGTCCTACTCTAGGGTCTAGGTCTTCATCAGATAAAGCTATGCCAGAGCCGGGTGGGCATTCAATGTTGGTTTGGAGGATTGGTAGCTGAGGACGTAGGCTTGCCATATAGTACTCTCGTGCGAGTCGTTGGTCGTTATGAATGGTAAGGATGTCACCTGATGAGGAAGGGAATTTTAATGGCTAGGTAGGGTGTGGAGACGACGGCTCCTAGAGTGTTGAGGGATGGTCGGCTGAGGAGGACGTTGTATGAGGTGGGTGCGTCTATGACAAGAAAGCGGATGAGGATTATTTTGGTTTGAGATGCTTCCCGGAAAACAGTGTGGGGGTCTATATATCCACGAGTTGAGACCTTCTCTTCGAAGAACTGGCAGATAGGTTCATCATAGGGAACCATGGCAGTGAGTGGAAGTTGGAGTTTCTAGTAAGTTGTCTAGTAAAGGATGTCAACGGAACTGCCTTGGTCGATAAGCAACTTTTTTACCGCGTAGTTTTCTAGTTCTACAGTGATGACCATGAGGTCATCCTGCTAGAGGTCGACGCCATGGAAATTGTCGTCAATGACGGTGATGGGTGGCATGCGGCGTTTGTGGTGAGAGTGGGTTATGTGGTTGATGAATTAGAGGTGAGGTAGGTGTTTCTTTTTGGCTGATGAGCTGGAGCCACCACTGGCAATACCCCCTAAGATGGTGTTGATTGTGCCGCGTAGGGGAGGATCAGCTGGGTTGACGTCAGTGCGGGCTGGTTGTGGTTCTTGGCGGTTGGGTTGATTTGGCCGATTATCGTGGCGTGTAATGTGAGGGAGGTGTCGGTTATCGGACCGGGATGGATATGGAGTCCATCCTTGCGGACAAAGCGGCAGAAATGGCCGGCGCAAACCAATTCTTTGATTTTATCCTGGAGCGCTTTGCATTCGTCTATAGTGTGTCCATTATTTTTGTGGTACCGACAATATTTGATCATGTCGGCATTGGGGGGTTGGAGGTTTTGCGAGGTGGTGGGATCAGATCAGCATGGAGGGCTTCGTCGAGAAGTTGAGAGTTGGGGATGCTTAGCGGAGCGTATCTGGTGAAGCGTGGTTATCTAGGCGCTCTAAGCCTAGGGTCAAGTCATCGAGGTTGTTTATCTGGGCTGGCGGTTGATGGGGGTGTAGTCATTGCAGAACTTGGTGTCGAGGTTCTGCATATCTTCCATGTAGATGTAATCCGCGGCACATAGCTTAAGTTCATGCATGAAGGCCGGGGGGTGGAGGTAGACATTATTAGCGAATGGTCCGTGTTTGAGGGTGAGAGCCATACACTGCAAGATCATTTCTTGCGTGAGGTTGGGGGTGCGAAGGGCAGCTTTGCTGAAACAATCTATGAAGGCGCGCAACGTCTCTTCTCGTTCTTGTCTGACGCTGAGGAGGGATAGGGGTGTGGCCTGATGCGGGCGGTTGCCGACGAAGTGTGTAGAAAACATGTGGGAGAGTGTGTCAAAACAGTCAATGGAGTATAGGGGGAGGGTAGTGAACCAGTCAAGGGCAGAGCCTTTGAGGGTGGTAGGAAAAGCTTTATAGAAAACGGTATCGTGGGACGTATAGAGGGCGACATGGGTGATGTATATTTTGATGTGCTCATCGGGGTCGGTTTCTCCCGTATAGTGGTCCAGTGTGAACGGTTCCTACTAGGCGGGGAGGGGTGTGTTGGTGATAACGTCATTGAAAGGGTGACGACATCTGGGTGGTTGGAGTGGTAACGGGTGTGGTGGATGGGATGGTGGATGAGAGTAGGAAAAGTAGTGGTGTAGTGAAAAGGGGGATATGGACGATGGGAAGGGTTGCAGCTAGGGGTGGTTGCTGCGAGGTGCCTAGGAAAATATTTTTCTTACTTTTTATAATTTTAATTTTATTTCTTTCTTTAGTAGAAACTATGTATATTTTTTATTTTTTATTTTTATTAATTTATTTTATATTTATATATATATATATATATATATATATATATATATATATATATATATATATATATATTAACCTGATATATTTTTTATAGGTTATATAACCGTTAAATTTGGTTATTTTTGTGTTCATTCTTTTTTATAAATTCAAATTTATTTTATAAATCTATTTTTATTATTTAAAAACTATTTTTTCTATTTTCAATTTTTATTATTATTATTATTATTATTATTATTATTATTATAAAAATCTTTTTCTTATTCTTATTCTTAATCATAAAATTATTTTTATGTTTTTATGTAATCTTTAAAAAACTTGTTTCATTATAAAAATTATTTTTCTTATCTTTTTCTATTTTCTATTTAGTTTATTTTTCTATTTTAAAAATCTTTTAGTTAGTTTATATTATATCTTTAAAAGTTGTCTAGGAAATAATAAAAATAACTAAATAAAAAATTATTATTATTATTATTAAAAATTCATTTTACTTTATTAAATATTTAGTCATTTTGATAAATTTGGGTGTTGAAAATATTCTTAAATGCCTATATGAGGAAAAAGAAAAATATATCATAGTAAGAAATATGACATATTCCACATGTACGGAAGGTGGCTTTTATTTTTAATTAATTCTAATTAATTAATTGGATTGATTATTTTTAATAAAACCTTTTTCATTTTATAAAGTATTTACATCAACAGAATTAAAATTTCATTTAAAACAATGTACGTAAACGCGAAGTACAAGAAAAGTTGTGACAATTATATTCGTGCTTTCATGGTTTTATTTGCATGCATACTTGTACCCTTTCTCAAAATTTCAATAGCAGATGATTCTATCAACGAGCCCCAATTGGTGAACGATAGAGAGACTTTGGTTTCAAAAGAAGAAAAATTTGAACTTAGTTTCTTTCTGCACCTCCAAAATTTCTTTAATTCCTGTAAAACCTTTGAATTATTTAAAAAAATTCGTAGACACCACACCCAAAAAAAAAAAAATACAAATATATATATATATATATATATATATATATATGTTCGTTTTTTTAATTTTAAATTTCATTATTTATATGTTATTTTAAATATGATTTTTTAATTTTTTTTCTTTTATTAAATTTTTAATTAATTACATAAAAATAAATTTAAATTTAAAAATAAAAAAATATATAATTGAAAAAGTTTAAGAAAATTTGTTTAAAATTAAATATTTAAATTTTAAACAAAATTAATAAATTCAAATAAAATATAAAATAATATACACATGAAATATATAAATAAAATAATTATAATAATATCAATAAAATAAATAAAATTAATATATTAATTAATTTTAATTTTATTTATTTTTTAATACATCCTCTAAAAAAAAAATTTTATATATATATATATATATATATATATATATATATATATATAAATAAAGATTTAAATTTTACTTTTTAAATCTATATTAAAAAATATTTAAAATTGTAAAATATATAAATTCAAAAATAAATTACTTTAAAAAGTGTAAAAAATAAGTAAAAGAATAATAAACTAAATAAAAAACAATTAAAGTTAAAAAAATTAAACTTTAAAAAAATTAAAAAAATCTGAAACAGAATAAATATTTCTTTTAATTTAAAGTTTAACTATTGTTTTAATTTAATTTATTTCTTAATTTAAATTTTTTGTTATCTTTCGTTATATTTATTTTAAAATTTTAAAATAAATTTGATTTAATATAATGTATTAAAAAATAAATAAAATTTAGAAAAGAATACTAAATTTTAACTTCAAACAAAATTAATATTTATATATATATATATATATATATATATATTATTTTTCTTAATTCTTTTATATTTTATATATTAATTATGTTCAATTTTTTTACCGTTATTTCTTAAGTTTATATATATTTTAATATTTTACTTTTTTACTACATATTTTACAAATACAATATAATATTAATATATAGTTATATTTGTATATACATTTTTTTATAATTTTATTAAAAAATTAATTTTTTCCATTTTATTTTATTTCAAAATATTAGATTTAATATTTTATTTTATTTTTAAAAATTTTAATAAACAAAATAAAATATCATTATATGTTTAAAATAAGGAATTAACAATAAAACAATTTAAAAATAATAATAAAAAAGATTATACATATATATATATAGATATATTTATTACTTTATTTTTTTTATAGACTACATTAAAAAAGATTAAATTAAAAGTTAATAATAAATATAACAAAATATAAAAGAAAATTCTTAAAATGAAGAAATAAATTAAATAAAAATAATAATTAAACTTTACATTAAAAAATATATTTATTCTATTTCAAAGTTTTTTAACTTAAAGATTAATTCTTTTAACTTTAATTATTTTTTATTTAGATTTTATTTATTTATTATTTATTTCTTAAACTAATTTATTTTTAAATTTATACATTTTACAATATCTAATATTTTTTAATATATTTCAAAAATAAAATAAATCTGAAATTATATACACATATTTATTTTTATATATAATTTTATTTATATAATATATTATAAAAATAAATAAAGTAAATGTTATTAAACTTTAAATTAAAAAAACAGAAAAAAAAGTCGACTTTCGGTGTATATATATATATACATATATATATATATATATTTTGTTGACTTTCGGTTATATATAGATATATATACTTTTTGATATTTGGAAGTTCAAAATCTTCGTCAGATGTTAACATCCGAAAGTAAATTTGAAAGTGAAATCTGCATGCTTTGGTCAAATGGTCAAAGGGCATTTTTGGAATTTAAAAAATATTTAGGGGGTGCTTCAATGTAATATTTGGTGGTGCAAAAGAAATCTTGGAGGTATAGGAAGAAATTCCTTAGCATTTAATACAAGAATATCCCAATTCATACAGTTGTTTGGGTAGAGCCAACCCAATGAATGATTCCTCGGGAATCTTAACACTAAAGATATTATTCTCACCCAAAACGGATTTGTTGTTTGGTACATCAACTCTCACAAGCACAGAACCACTAGCAATGCTCATGGATAGTGGAAATCTTCTGATAAAAAATAGGTATAAATAAACCTAGCAGAGTATTTGTGGTTTCAGGATCTCATTTCCTTGAAACAGATTCAAACCAATGATCAAGATATATACATAAGGATGTCTGCTTCCTGTAACATCTCGACAAGATATTACAGATTTAAATAAAAAAATAAAGAAATAGTAAATAAAAGTCAATTAATGAAACTGCATTTCCCAAAAACACAAGAAATTTAAAACTTTATTACATTTATAAAGTATCTAAAAATTCAACTTATAAACTCAATTGTAAAATAAATCCATGTTCATAAACAAAAGATTACAAATCTGTAAAATCCATAATAAAACAACTCTATAGAAAATCTCCCAAGCTAGCCCCGCTCTGGCTCTGTGCCTCACCAAATCCTCCTGCAACATCATCTGCTCCCGTGTACCGCGTACACGATCATCGCCAAACACAAGCAGATAGGGTGAGCTAATATCAAACAAATCATATACATAAAACATTTATATACCAATATAAATAAACCAAAGGAATTTCATCCTTTCATTTCATGCCAAATGGCCACCACTATGTTGACTGTGTTCTACGTCTCTTAATGAGTACCTCAAGGTGTCTTGCTGCCATACCTACCAACCACAACTAATAGAGCACGTGCGGGAAACCATGCTACGGACCACACTCTGTAACGCCAGGTGGAATTCCCAATATGAATAAGCATTTGTAACGTCCCAAGACTACGAAATTCGTCAACTTGATACTGAGGAGGGTAATCTAACTGGACCATTCGTACACGCCACAATGTGCACACTCACACTGACAACACTCGCCAACCCGAGCCACAACTCAAGAGTTCCTCGTGTTCATCCGCCATTCCGAGCCACAACTCAAGAGATGTCATTTTGAGCCACAACCCAAGGAATGCCACATGCTTAACCCTTATCCCGAGCCATAACTTGAGAAATACATTCTGAGCCACAACTCAAGGAACACCAGCAAGCCGACCTTCGAGATATCACCAAAGCCTTGTAGATCACAAACATCCAAAGCAACAAAATGCAAGTCTGGCATCTGCATTATCGCCTGGCCTTGCTCCCAAGCTGCCAAGCGAATTGCGCTTCCAAACCGCTTGGCTGTGGACACGTACCACCAGGCACCACACGCCTAAAGACCCACTGACCTACAAACTCCGCCTAGCGGAACCATCCTCACCGTCAGGCGCCACTCTGATCCAGAGCCCACTGTTTCTATGTTGTCGCTTGGCGGGTCAATCACCACCGCCACGCGCCACACCAGTACTTGTGCAGTATTGGTTTTAGTTCAAGTTTAGGCATACTTCACACAAGCCACTCTCACTTGCCCCCATTCCAGAGTACCCCTAACTAGTGTATTGCTATCTACAATGTTTTCAGCCATCATAGCATCTCACATGTGAATTCATTCTCTAAATGTGGTCATATAGAAAATCCTAATGCGTTCACACTTATCGTTTCTTGATAGGATCCTAAATATTTCATCCATGACAACACCACAACCATATTCCCCTACCTTATCATTCAACATACTCTACGTTCATATAAATACCAATTGGTCAAATTACTTTAAGTCAACGCCCAACCCGGCTAACTATGCTTATGGTGAATCTATGCCAACCACTACGACATTTTATACTTCAACCACAATAATATTACAATGCAGATTCCTAATCCATTCCTTAATTCTCATCTCCTTTCATTAATCCATCATTCTTCCTAATAATATAACCAACAGATCTCGATTTTGCTTTTACGTACCACCCATTGACCCCTCACTAGATTTCCCCTCGTAGCCAACTCAGCTACAACGATCCTTGATCTGCACTTGTCGTCTGGCGGGTATGCAAGTGCCACCAGGCAGTGCATAGAAATCTGGAGATTTTTCCAACAATTCTTACACCTGCAAAACCCCAACTCTTCCCAGTTTTCCCTTGCTTGTGGATTTCCATCAATTCACACACGATCTCGCTTATGATTATAATAATTCGCAGCCTAAATGCATTCATTATCATTTTCCAAAGCAATTTAAAAAACAATTATCCTTGTGACATTCAAGCCCAAAGATTCGAACCCTAAAATAGAATTCATAACAATTTTATCCTCCAACTCCATGCAATTCGAAGTCTGCGAACATTCAATGATCAATTAACGTTTAAGGATATTGTTTTCCCCGATCAAACTCAACTAGAACCCCCAAAAATCATTAAATCGAGCCAGTGAAAGAGCATACACAATCATGCTATAACTCATTCATAAACATAAATAAACCAATTCAATGCACAACCATTTAACCAATTCATGTTTCATGATAATTCATATAATTATATTATCACTCATCATGATCCAGCACATTATTAAAAATAATTATAAATTAAATAGCACATAAGTGGCATACATAAGACTTGAACCCAAGTCATCTCACATAATCAAGCCTTCTCAACCATTTGAACTAGTACTTTTCCATATCACACATGTTAGAATTAAATGTCATAAAGGCTCCCACTACCCACATTTATTAATTAATTATTTATTTAATTAATTAAATTTAGCGGATCTTACACTTCCGAATTTGGTAAGCACCATAAACTTTGTCTTTCGTTTCAATTGCAACTTTTTCTTTTCACTTGCATTTTTTTATCTTTTATGTCCTTCCAAAACGCAAGAAGAACATGCCGACGATAATTGTTTCCATAGTTGTTTTAGTATGTGTGGTTCTGTTACTATGTTCTTATATTATACAAATCCACCTATATAATATACGCATTTCAATCATCCAAAACATATAAACCAACATGCTTCAAGTAATTCCTCATACCTTGAGGCAACTGATACCAGCACGCCAAAATTATAACTATTCCAACAAACATACCTCCTTATGACCTCCCTCTCTATCGCTAAAAATCACAATTTCAAGAGAGAAAAAAATAATGAACCAATTATAATCATTGCCTACACCACTTTATCTCAAAATTTCAAGACGATAAAAAAGTAATCCAATTTACATCATGAATTAATGCACTTAAGTGGTACAAAAGTTCATCTTCTTAAAGTTGTCCCTTAACCCATCAAATTGACATATTCACAAGTAAAAAGAATACCACATAACACCGTACCCCATCACAATTCAAACAAAAAAAGAATAAAGCTTCCATTACCCTTCAATGGAGAAACCTTACCCCCTAATACACATCCACCAAACACAAATTCCTATTTTTTCCCTCCAGATAGAACCCGTTCTTCTCATATCCAAGACCAAGCAATCACATAAAAAAAAACATAGATGCATCGTGTAGTTCCCCTTACATAGAATTCCTACAGCAAAACCACCTTAGCTTTCCTTTCCCACTCAACGGTCACTCCTAGGTGTATCACGAATTTACCAAAAAAATATACACAATTCCAACCTTCTTTCTCTAGCCATGATTTGAACATACAACCCTAAGACTTAAGCAACACTCCAAACCACACCAACCAACACGTTTTTCTTGTCATTCAATACACATAACAACATTACAATAGCATTTACGCATTCCATGCATTCAAGAAAACAAAACCAAATAAATTCTAACCACGCCGAATAAATTCTAACTTATTAATATACACCATTCATGCCCAAGACAAACAAAAACACTCTCAAGCAATTATAAAAGAACAAAAAATAAAATGTAATTGTTTCAAATGCACACATAAGGTTTGCACCCATGACCACTAATCCCATGATAAAGCTTTAACCAACTATGCTACATTTCACCTCTGCTTTTGACCTTACTTATTAATTCAATTAATATTTCTCGCTCCAATCATCAATTAGAATTATAATTATTTTCCTGGGTCTTATAGAGTCGAGTTGGGCTAGGCCCCAAGTCGACCTGAGTCAACTCAGGTTGAAGGTTGAGACGAGATGGGTTTGAGCCGAGTCGGCCCGGGACGAAGTTCGAGCTGGATCGGCCATCGCTGAAGGTCAAGTTGGGTCGACTCAAGGAGTGGGTCTAGTATGTCGATAAGCGGGTGCCAAACGTCAAGACTAGTTGGCTTAGGTTGAAGGTTGAACTGAGTCGTGCTAAGCCTCAAGTCAAGCCGAGTCAGCTCGAGCCATAGGTCGACCAAGTCGGTCCGACCGAAGGTCGTACTTAATCGTACTGAATTGGAGTTTGAGCTAAGTTAAGTTGGACTAAAAGGTAGAGTTTAATTTATCGTAAAATAGAAATTAAATTTCTTTATCCAAATAAGAAAATTGAAATCTAATATATTTCAATTACTTCATCAAAACTAATTATTTAAGAAATGAAGATAGTTCAATTACAAATAATTTAATTATTAGGTATTTAATTTTTTGGAATTGTTGAAATCATTCATCCAAACACAAGGTAAAGATGGTCACAACCAATAACTCTGAGGGAAAAGGTATAAAATTTTCATAAATTAACTTCATAAGATAAAGAAAACAAATTTCTCACAATTTTAAGTAAAATAATTTACTCCCAATCTTGTAACTATTTCTCTTGTATGCTTTCTTAATATATAGGATTTTAGTGAGTGAGCACTTTAAGTTTTTAGTCAATATGTAGGCTTTAGATATATGACCATTGCTTGGTGGAAACATATATGTACTAAGAAAAGTGATCACAAATATTCTTGAAATGATTTGGCTTGATTTAGTCATATTTACCTTTAAAGCTATGCATGGAAGGTTGTACATTCTTTTAGTATGTTGCGTTAATAAGCAAAGAAATATTGAACACATATATGAAATATAAAATTCAATCATAATCAAATACATGACCACTCGGTATCAATTGTGTTTCGAGAATCAATATATTTTATTCAAATGTTAGTACTTCTACGTACTAATATTTTATTTAATCTCTATATTTTAAATTATTTCAAATATTTATTTTTACAGACTAAATTATTTTATATTTACTGTACCGCATAGATCATTTTAAATCATACAATTATAAAATAAAATACTATACTTCAGTGGAAATTAAAAACTAAATCATATATTTTCTTCTACAAAATAAAATTAATTTAAATAGTTTTCCAAAATGTTCACATTAATAGAAAAAAAAATCAACACTTGTTCAATGGAGAGAAATTAATGTATTATCCGTATTTGAAATTCCCAAATCAATCATGAATTCATTTCAACAATGTAGTAGAGATATGGGGTACCAAGCCCAATGATTTGCGTTCACCAAAGCGGCAAGAAGATGGTCCAATATGATTGGATTGGAGAGAATGTTCCACCTCACAAAATGGGCTAAGGAGATGCAAATACCACATTGACTAGACTACTGCAACCCAAAATTGTCACTGAAGAATAAAACACAAGCCTTTTGTTTGTTCCCCTACAGTACAAGTGGAAAGAAAGGATGGACCAATGTTGCTTTGATGATTTATACGTTGTGTAATAGGCAGGGATACGAGGGGTTCGATTAGGGAAAATTCAACTTATTATCTGTTTTGTTATTCATGGGATACTTATTTAAAAAGTATTCACAAGTATTTAAATTCCACGGATATTCGTGGACAACAAATATTTAAAAAAAATTATAAATTTTTATAATTTCATCTAAACAAAATTTAAAAAATATATATATATATATAAAATATAAAGTAAATCAAATAAAATATAAATTAAATTTTAATTAAATTAAATTAAACCTAATAAAATATAAATTAAATTTTAATTTTAATAAAATTTAACCTAATAAAATATTAATTTTTAATTTTTGACAAGTAATGGATATCTGTAGGTACCAGTAGTATATATTTGTACTCGACTTGTTTATAAACGGGTATTAAATCATTTGTTATCCATTATCCTGCGGGGATTTATGTGTCTTGAATTTTGTTATTTTTCATTAATCAAAGTGTTCATTTTTCCATTCTAGAATAGCTAATTTGAGCATATTAAGTCAGATTCCTCACTTTTGGCCATTTTCGCAGTTTCATAGAATTAGTGTTTGTAGAGTATTTTTAAACATCATTTGAGTGTGGTTGCATCATATTTTGAGTCCTAGGGTCTTAGGTTAGTCAAATCTAGTGTTAAGAGTCAAATTTTGCTTATTTAACCTTTAAACCATGACATAGTTGACTTTATGGTTGAGATTTTCAAAATCTTTCAAAATTGAGTGATTTGACCTTATGGAATCATTATAAATGCTTAATTACACTTGTTATAAGTGATCAAACACCACAATTTGAGGTTTAGGGCCAATTGAGAAAAAGTCTTAGTTTTCATATTTTTGGTCATTTTAGGTTAGTTGTTCAAGTAGTTTTTAGATAAAGCTAACCCTTCCACTTCAGCTTTTGATCAATTTGCAGGTCCTCTATCCTTAGGCAAGGTTTAATTGAAGATTTGAAGGCCTAGAAGTTCACATAGCAGCAAGGTCAAGTTGGTGGCAAAGCAAGAAGTGTGCAAAAGTGGCATGTTTGACCTTAGAGTTGACTTTTGCCATTTGAACCCCAAATCAAGAGCCAATCATTTGAAGCACTTTAGGACACTAAATATGACTGGTTTGGGCCTTGGGATTGCCACAAACATGAGAGGGGGCTACACTTTAGTAAAGCAAGAAGTATTCAAAAGTGGCTTGTTTGACCTTAGAGTTAACTTTTGCCATTTGGATGAAAAATCAAGAGCCAATCATTTAGAGCACTTTAGGACACTAAATGTGACTGGTTTGGGCCTTGGGATTCCCAAAAATCTGATAGGGGTCTGCACTTTGAAGTTTGAGCTCATTTGGTGAGAGGTGGCTTAGTGTAGGGTAGGTTTTAAGGTAGATTTGGTGTGGTGGCATAGGGGGGACGACCCAGCAGCCTCCTAAGGAGGTTGCAGGTTTCTTGGACCATTCTTAGACTAGTTTTTGATAGCAACACAACACTTCATGCAGAACCCGAAATCCCCCCTAAAATCACTCATTTTCACTTCATTTTTGCCCTTGGAAGCATGGATAGCTCAAGAGTGAGAGGAAGGTTGGGGAAACTCCTCGTACTCATTTTATGTGTTGTAATATGGATTTGAGCTTAAATGAATGAAAATTTTAGTACTGTTCATTTGGCCTATGATTTCATAATGTTTATCATCATTTTCCACTAAACCACCTTGGCTACAACTTTTTGAACTTGAGCTCCACCCTACCTTACCAAATATAGGTTTTGGAACTAGGCCTATGAATTGGTGTGTCCAAAATACCTCTATACATCATTGTTTCAGAATAAACAAGATGAATGGGTTGGATTCAAGACCAATTGTCGCAACCGAAATCGCGGTGGGACGGCAAAAAAATTTTAAAAAAATATAGAGGAGTCGCCACCATAGTTCATTATGGAAAACTATAGAAAAACCTTAAGAAAGAGAATAGTCTTTGAAACCAAATTTGGGTTCGGGAGACAGTTACATGTGAGAAAGGAGTTAGCACCCCACAACGTCTGTCCTAAAACGGTTCCCTTTAATTAACTATGCAAGATAAAAGTAAATTTTTAAAATATTTGTTGTTCCCCAAAAATCAAACAAAATAAATACATATATGAAATAATAAAGATAAATTTTATTTTTTTTGGCCCGACGAGGATTGTACTCACTCCTACGTATTTCCATCTGGAAAATTAAGGATAACGTAGTTCTTCGTAAAATATTCGTTGTTTGATATTATTTTTTTAATTTTTAATTTTAATATTATGAAGAGAGTCTGAGATTCAACATGATTAAATTATCAAGCAAGTCCAAGACTTGACATGATTTCCAAAAAAGATAAAAAAAGAAGTATAATTTATAACTTATAATTTTTTTATTTTAGATTTTTTTATATTTTTTATTATCAAGAGAATCCGAGATTCAATATGATAAAAAAAATTAGTTATCAAGCAAGTCCTAGACTTGACATGATATTCAATAATTATAAAAAAGAAATAATTTATAATTTTTATTTTTTATTCTTTTAAATAAAAGAATTAAAAGTAAGCAAATCTAAGACTTGACATGATATTCAATAAAGAAATATAATTTATTGTTTTTATTTTTATTTATTTTACTTTTATTTCTTAAAATAAGAGAATTAAAAGCCTACAAATGAGTGCTTTAGTTATCAAGTAAATCCAAGACTTAATATGATATTCAATAATTATATAAAGGAATAATATAATTTTTTTTTTTTTAAATAAGAGAATTAAAAGCCTACGAAAGAGATTTCTATTTACCAAGATAAAAGTAATGGCCTCCCAAAGAGAAGGAAAGAGAAAGGTCACACATATCAATAATGAATCCAAACCCAAAATCACCAAACATTCAAACCCCAAACACATTTACCGTATAATAAGTCAATCAATCATACACTTGATATTATAACAGAGTCTTAACAATACATGAGTAACATTAGGAGCAAAAAGAAAAGAATTTACCTTTCAAGGTCACAAGGTCACGAATATAGCAAATCTGACTGAGAGGACAGTGAGGTGACCCCCCTTTACGTGTGTGCTATGGTAATAAAAAAAGAGAAGTTTTTTCGATTCTTTTTTCTGTGTCTTGCATTGGAGAGGTTTTGTGCTTATATAAACACCTTGTGATACCACTAAAATCCTAATCTTTAATTATAATGAGATATATGAGGAAGGAATTGGTCTCGATGAAACATATTATAGAAAATAAATCGTCGCATAATATCCGAGGTTTTGATTATAATTATTAAAAAATATTGCTTGTAATTATTAGAATCATAGATTTTTCGGTACATGAAGATCCTCATGCAACATGTTATGTAAATAAAATCATAACATAATATTTATATAATTGATTCTAATTATTACTAGGAATATTTGCTTCTAATTATTAAAATCATACCTTTCTTTGAAAAACATTATTGTCGGGAATATTTGCTTCTAATTATTAAAACCGTACCCTTCTTTAAAAAAATACAGATCTTAAAATATCATTTTTTGACATGTCATGTGAGGAGTGTAAATAGCAAATAGTGGGGGTGAAGATATGTATAAAATATTTGGGCTCATGTAATGTGTGTGACAATTAAAAACAAATTAGATTCTTCCTTCTTTTTCTCTTTTTTTTTTCATGGTAAAGATTAAAGTTTGAAAATTTAAAATAACTTATTTCACCTTTTTTTCTTACCTACCATAAATCAAAAACATATATTTTATTTTCTTTTTATTTATTTTTATTTTAAAAAAAACAAATACATTAACTCAGACGAAATTGGGTGTTGACACCAATGGTAGTAGCCAAGCTCATTTCACTCATATTTCTCCACTTCATTGCACTCTTGCTACAATTTTGAGTTTCTTTTCATTCCACCACTTCACACACATCACTTAGTTACTATTCCATTAAATTTCTCTCTCATTTCTCAATCATTTTGAGTTCTGTAAATTTGTGCACCTCCTGGGATGATTCCCAAGCATTTTGAACAATCAACACCCAATTCCATCACCATTTCACAAATTCACGTCTCTCTACATTTTCTCGTTCACGTTCAACATAAATACACTGTTCCATTCAAATTTCTCGTGATTTGAGCTTTTTGATTTTTTCTTGAGCTTCGTTCATCATCCTTGGATGTTCCCCAAGTTATTTGAATCAACAATTTCGCATTTCCTTCCATGAATCATCGAATTCGAATTTCTGCATCTCAACCATTCACGTTTCTGCATAAACTTATAATTGTGCAATTTCAATGATAGTTGATTGGTTTGGGTGTTTCATTCATAGCATCATCACAAAGCTTTCTGCACTTTTAATTGCATTTTCATTGCACAAGTTGGTTGAATCGATCAAAATCGCGTTTCTGCTCAAATTTGGGGATTAGGGTTCATGAAATTGGAAACTTTGCGTGTTGTGCGCCAAATCGAGTGATTCCAGTTTATAAATGCAATTGAGATAAATTATAATCATTCTGTATCATTAAATTTTCAATTTCATCATCAAAAGATCCCAATCTGAGGTTACCATGCACTTTGCTCATAAACATGTTCTTGATTTTGGACATATTTCGAGTTTGAAGAATTTGGACCAATTTAACCATTGTATTAGCCTAGTTTTGATCAATAAACATGTTTTGAGCATTTAGTATTAGCTAATTCGTCATTCCCTACCATTTGGTGCGTTGCATGTCATGCATTCATGCATAGTTCATAGCATTCCTTACATTTGATGATTTTGAGTTCTCTATTTTTTAAGTATTGATTTTGAATAAGTTTCCCCACCACAATTCAAGCATAAGTATTACATTTGACTTTAGCCATGTCCATAGATTGATTCCCAAGGTTCTCCCTATACTGCAGTTTTAAGGGAAAATTGGTTGACGAAGTCTTTTAGGCAACAAAAAGGCTTTATCAAGGACTCATTTGAAATATCCACTTACTACCCTTAAAAGATTTTATCTATGGATACTCGCAGGCATTTATATATTTACCATCCGTTTAAGGGAAATATTTGCATCAGATGATGTCACACTTAATGTTGATATTGTCCTTTTGCATATTGTACCTAGAGATTTCAATGTAAAAATTTTGGTCTAAATCCAAAACAAAATGTCACAACGTGTATTTTGAGTCAAATATTGTTTCAACTGATCTAAATTTACTAGTGTGAAAGATACATTTTTCTCTTAGTGAATAATCACAAAGGTAAAAAAGAAGTTGATGGTGGAGTTACCAAGAATCTTTGTTTTATTTGTTGAAAAGACAAATTATATTTCTAAAAATAAAATAGAGTTACATAAAATTTAGTAAAGCAAAAGTGCTCAAAAGAAGAAAGTAAATATGTTCTTTCAAGATCCAAGAATCCCCAAGATCACTCAACTATATCTTCGCTTAATGAAGGATTATCTTGTTTTCTTTTAGAGTTATGAATATGGTGAAGTTGTTTAAGAAAGCTTTTTGAAAATTCCCACTGGACATTAAGATAGCATGCTATCTAGATGTGAAGGTTCATTTCTCAAGCTCATGAAAGGAAGAAAAGAGTTGGATTCAAGTTAACACACACACGGATTCAACAACACTTAAAGAACAAAATGAAAGAAGAAACATTAAAAATGGAAAGCATAGAAGATGAGCAATAGGTGAAGCACACCACTCATAGGGGGGGATCCAAGCCAACCAAACCCTAGAGATGAGTGATGGTGCCGCCACTTGCAAGCAAGATAAGGCAAAGGTGAGTTCACTTCTAGGAAGGAGAGCTCACGGAATTTGGTGGTTGAAAACACAAAGTTTATAACAAAATGATCAACCCTTTTACAAGACAAGGAGCACCCTTTAAATAGGAGTTCATAAGGGTCCTTTAGCAAATGCAAAAACATGAGAAAGGATTAACTAGCAAACCCTAAACCTAAAGTGAGAGTCATTCCCGGCCAAGTGAAGGGAGATGATTGGTGGATGCATTCCCATGAGGATTATAGGCCAAAAGAGGAAGGAGACCAAGTAGCCTTTAATGGAATAAACCAAAAAGGCAAAAGGAGACAAGGTATATGTCTACTTTTGCTTTTACTTTATGCTTTTTTACTTTCCTCTCTCTTCCACTTCATCCATGTGCTCCAATCACCATGTGCCACCTAGCCATGCTCTACTTTCTCTTAATTACCTACAAAACAAGACAAACAAGGATTAGCATATTGGTTTAAGTTAATCTAATCTTGGTCAAAAGGTTAACTTTGGGTCAAAGTCAACAAGTCAACCAAAATAAGTCAACTAGAAACCAATTTAGGGAATTCAAACTAAAGTAATGCGAAACAAAGATAAAGATGATGAAATAGAAGACTCCCCTCTAGATATGCTTCTAGTGACCCTTCTTAAGGGAACTTTTAAGGAGGTGGTCATGCCTTCATCATCCCTACTCCTCTGTCCTCAGCTCCAGATATAGCACTCTCGGTCTCACTATAAGGCTTTTGGTTGACATCAGATAGGAGGTACCTATCAAAGATTGTCCAACGATCAAGTCGAAGAGAATTCAATTAAGATTTTAAAACAATATTAGTCTATCAAGAGAAACTAACATTTCAACTTTACCTCTCGCTCTATTTATAAGGAAATTTAATGGGCCTTTGCTATAGTGGGATTAACATAGGCCTAATCTCAACTTAACCTTGCTTTACCTTGCTTGACCATCATTTATTCACGTGCCTTAGATAATGCCTTGCTAAGACCAAACCGAATACCTTATGGTCGTCGTTGCAGGTGTCAACTAAGTTTGATAGGATTCATTTGGTGCAAACATGTTGTCAGACCCAAGCAGTGATATTTTCTCAAGAAAGAAAAAAAATAAAATTATAGAACAAAAGTTATTATTTGAAAACTCAAAAATAGGTATTATATATTCACTAATGAAAAACATCAAATCTATAAAAAATACACTAAGAAAACACAAATAGAAAAATCCTAACACATGTCATTTTAAAATTTCAAATTTTTTTCCATCTTTTAGAATTATTTTAAAATAAAATAATAAATAAGCAGTTTCAAAATATCCCTTTTCTTTGCCTCCCAAACCATCTTTTGTCTTTAAACCATCTTCTCTATTTTTTTACAACCTTTCTAGAACAACCATTGAAACCCTAGTTGTTCAACAAAAAGGAAACCCTCTCTCCTTTTCTTTTTAATTTGCTTTCATCTCCTCCACTGCACACATTAAGACCCTAGTCATTCAACAAAAAGGAAATCCCTTCTAATTTTCCTTTTATTGTGCTGTCATATCCTTCGTCACACTAATTCGTTCTATAACCCTCTCATATCCTTTAAGACCATAATCGTTCAAGAAAAAAAGAAGCATTATATATCCTTTTTTTATAGATCTCATTTGTCGCTAATGCTTCTAGTTAGCGATCAATGCATTTTATTTTCCTTTTCTGGAGTGTTCTTTTAAGTTGTTTATTAAGTCTTTGTTTAAATTCGTTTGTGATGAAAGTGTATTGAATAGGAAACTCAGTTATTAGATTATCCTGAATCATATAGAGAAAGATAGCTAGGAGTGAGAGTCGAATAAGGTTCATGTAGTCATGTTTGGTTCGAGTAGAGTCAGGGCTTAGACCATAATCTATTGGGGTCACATGGCAGGTGTATAATCTTTGGGTTCTAACTCAATGCACATTTAACTTCTAGAAGTAGATTCATATCATCATGATTATATTTTTTATGCTGAATCATATGCATTTTGGCATGTATAATATATTAGAGATGTATATGTTATCTTTCAATTATTACTTATGTTGTATTATGTTATCTTGCCTTGTGTTTTGTGTTTTTCTTGTGTTGTTCTATTATGAATATGGGTTACATAAGAGCAAACGATAGCTCAGGTGATGGTGCACAACATTGAGGATGTTGAGTGATTGTTCAACCTTTGTAAAGGAGTTGTTATACATCTACATGCATTGTTCATTTATATTCCTCTAGGAGACACTTTCTTTAAATAAATACTTTGAAAAGTTTTGTGCACAAAGAATGTAATTTCAAAGCTATGTATTGTGGTTTTCTTTATAAATGCAAATTTAGTGGTTAGACAACCTACTAGACAAAACACTAGTAGACAATAGGTTTAAGTTTGATAACATATAGTTATTTTAGTATATACTTATCAAACAATATGACTTCTTTTACATGCAAGTAGTTCTTATTTTTTGTTTTGTTAGACATTAAGTTAGATTTCCTTGGGAGTCTTGTAGCATCTAATAGGGGTGTTACAATTAGCATGCATGCATTCTGATTGTTTGATGAAATATATTGATGAGGTCCGTGGTGCCGTTAATCTGCAGGAAATAGCTCCATTCGACGGAGAACGACCTTCAGGTATCGATTGTTCAGTGGAATCGACGGGAAATGCAGTGGAAGACTCACAAATGGAACGAATCACTCTTATTCTCTCACGGATCCTCACAACACTCACAGTGTTGGAACCCTAGGAGGAGAAATCCTTATCTAAGGTGAAGGGTGAGCTGACGAAGGAAGGGATTAAACCACAATTCATTCATCTAAGCTGGTTCGGTACAAAGCATGACTTACCTTTATATAAGAAAGGCAACTGTGAAAATGGTGAGGAAGAAGGAACTAACGACATTACTGCCGTGTACAAGAACCCTAACAGAAAATGCGTGAGTGGAAGGAACCCTAATAGAGATGTTAAACCCTAATGGCTAGGGGACGTGTTCCTCATGTGGCAAATACTAGTTGGTTAAAGCAACTCAAAAACCAGAAACAGTAACAGCGCGAAGGAGGCAAAGAACCCTAGGTCATGGGAGGAGAAACGCTACTGAATGCACACTCTTGGAACCCAAATCCAATTGTGATATGTGACTCGTCCCTTCAATAAGCACATGGGCTGAACTTAATTTGATGGCTTGAGGTACACGTGTTGACTATGCTGAAACATTGAAGGTGTGATGGCGCAAACGTTGGGCTGCACTTAGCATATGGAAGCCCAAATAGAAGGAGCACTAAAGCCTACGCGTGGAAGTGGCATGAAAGTGGTCCAGCAAGTGTTGGCATGAAGACGTGGAAGAAATTTGGCCTGTTGAACGAATGTGAAGCTGGAACGTTCAAATGGTGGTGCGCTGGACGTTGGGCCATATTAATCCAATTGTCCAATTATGAGGCCCACTATGCATGAAACAATTTGAAGTAATGGGCTACAAAATTAAAATAACCCAAATTAGACAATCATTTATTTAATAAAAGAAATAATGAAAATAAAAGAATTAAAAGAATTGGGCGTAGGCATTAGTCCAATAATATAAGCCTTGTTAGGATGACATCATATATGCCAATCATATACTGTATGATATTTCCTATTTATGTTATCTTACCCTGTGTTTTGGTGTTTTGTATGTTGTTTCTGCTATGACTGTGTGTTGCAAGGGAATAAACTACAATTTAGGTGGTGATGCACAACAATAGACATATAAAGAGGTTGCCTTAATCACAAGAATTTTTGTATATATGTATTTTCAAGTCATATGTTCATTTGGATGACATCATTTTGTACAATTGAAAGTTTATTTTGTAAACAATTAATTATTAAGGAGGAATGGAAACATCTTTGTATGTGCACCACACCTAGCCGGCCCCGTTAACGTATCAACCCTTGACGGACACCTATATCGGCCAAGGCTGGGGGACTGGTGTACTACACCAAGCCAACTCAACAAAATAGTAATAAAACGATGCCTATATACCAAAGCATTCAAGTAATCAGCCTAGGCCGAAACGACCTAAGTCTAACCAGCCTAAACCAGTAACCTAAAACATCTAGAGGAACAACCTGCCTAAGCCAGCATGCGAGCAACACAAACCACCAAGGAAAGTAGTCGGCTTAGACCGACAACCCCAATATACTTACCAAAATCAAAGCCCCCCTAGTATTCAATATGTCCACCTCAGGGCCTGGGTTAGGGCCCAAGCCCACTTACAGCCCAAACTAAGGCCCAAGCTAGGGCCCGACCCATGGTATAACCAGACATAATTAATACTCTATAAATACACGTGGACCCTAGTAATTAAAGGTACGCATTCATTACTCCATTAATCACCTGATTTGACCTTTTGAGAGCTTTGACTCACTTGAGCTTCGGAGTCCCTTCTGCAGGTAACCCCTCCTGGGTCCAAGCCAACATGTATCAACTGGGAAGAGGCCAACTGAGGAGATAGCGGACTACGTGGGTAAGGTGACGCTTATGCCGCCTAACTTATCTTGTTTGTTCTCTGCAGGAATAATTAGCGCCCACCGTGGGGCACGAGATGAACACCTTAGTACCCGTTTTTCTTCGAAGATGGTTTCAACTCGCAATAGAGCTGGAGTTAACAAGCAGGCTGATGCTGGTCCCTCAGGACCCGCTAACATCACCCCTGACCTAGCCGCCATCCTAGACGGCCAGGCTAAGATGCAACAAGAATTGGCAGATCTCAAGAAACACATCGCTGATGAGATGGAGGCGCTATGACAAGAGAATTCTCGCCTCAGGCGAAAGATCGAAGCTGATCCCACCCTGAAAGGAAAAGCCAAGGAGGTGTCTGAGGCTGCAAGGTCCCCGGCCTTCCAGCCCACAGATGAAGAAAGCGAATACAACCCCACCCCTCACACCTTCACAACCACCCAACAAACACCCATTCCCTCCACCCATCCCACTCACTTCCCATCCACCCAACCAGGGCACACCACAGCCCCTACCCCTGCTGCTACCCTCCCCACCACCCAGATCCCCTACAATATACCCACCACCCTACACACTACACATGTTCCACCTTACAACCCACATCCCCCGTCAAAACTTTACCTCCACCTTCCCCATTATGATCAACCATCCCATCCCTCCCCACCCGCTCCCACCCCACCAGCCCAAACGTCGTCACCCCTTTACCGACTTTATCGCCAACACCCCCCTTTCTGCCCAGTGGGAACCCTTCACACTGGACCGTTATACCGGTGAAACCGACCCTGATGAACACCTCAATGTCTACATCACCCATGTCGCCCTGTACACGTCCCAAGACGCGGTCTTCTGCAAAGCCTTCCCCACCACCCTCAAGGGCCTTGCTCTAGAATGGTTCATAACCCTTCCACCCTACTCCATCGACAGCTTCGACGCTCTCTCCCATATGTTCTCCACCCATTTCGCTGGCAGCCGCCCACATCAAACTACCACAATCTCCCTCCTGGGCATTAGACAAGAACAAGGCGAACCACTCAGAGCGTTTATAGATTGTTTTAGTAAGGCAGCTCTTCGCACCTCACACCTCAACCAAGAAATGATCCTCCAGTGCATGGCACTCACCCTACAACCCGGCCCATTCGCTAACAACGTCTACCTCCACCCACCTGCCTCTATGCACGAACTCAAATTGCGTGCGACCGATTATGTCCGCATGGAGGAAATGCAGACCCTCCATACCAAATTCTGCAATGACTATGGAGCCACCACCGCCAACCTTACCCCACAACCTCCCCGCCCCGATACCCGTCCACGCGAGCCCCGCCAACCCCGCTTCACCAGATATGCCCCTCTTACTATAGCCCAATCCCGCATCCTTGATGACGCCCTACAAGCTGACCTCATTCCTCCACCACGCAACACAAGCACTCCTCCTAATGCTGATATGACCAAGTATTGCCGCTACCACCGCAATCATGGCCACACTACAGAAGACTGTAAAGCACTCCAGGATAAAATAGAAGAACTGGTCTGTGCTGGTCACTTTCGCCGCTTCATCCATAGAGATGATCATTCCTCTCGATCCTGCCACCCCCCTCGATCCGACCACAGACGCCCTCCACACGACTCCCGCCACGACAGACGCCCAGCCCAACCCACTAATCAGGAACCCCAACCGGCCCGTACCGACATCACCCCCACCGACCCTCCCCTACGTGGCACTATCAACACCATCTTTGGTGGCTTCGCTAGTGGAGGATCCACCTCTTCTGCCAGAAAGAAATACCTCCACCATATTCAATCCATTAACCATATTACCCATTCCCATCACAGACGCCGCATGCCTCCCATCATCTTCACAAACAAGACGACCTCGACCACCAACAAGACGACCCCATGGTCATCACTGTTGAAATCGAAAACTATGCCGTTAAGAAAGTCCTCATCGACCAGGGTAGCTCTGTCGACATTCTCTATTGGGCCACCTATCAAAAACTCCAGCTCCCGGACACGGCCATGGTCCCATATGACGAACCAATCTATGGCTTCTCTGGCGAACAAGTTTCCACCCGCGGCTACATCGACCTTCACACCGTGTTTCGTGATGGAACCCAAACCAAAACCATTCCCATCCGCTTCCTTGTTGTCGATGCACCCACATCCTACAATGTCCTCCTGGGTCGTCCTTCGCTCAACACCCTCAGCGTTGTCGTTTCCACCCCCCATTTGGCCATGAAATTCCCATCCCCTTCTGGTGACATCCTCACTGTCCACTACGACCAACGCCTTGCACGCGAATACTACATGGCTAGCCTGCGCCCACAACTCCCCATCCAGCAAACCAACCACATTGAGCGACCACATGGCTTCGGCATCGCCCTATCAGGTGAGGATCTAAACCCCAGAGTGGGCCGGGATGTTCGTCTCGAACCTGTTGAGGAGACCTCCCCTCTAGAGCTTCCAATTGGCCACTCCATCAATTTAGGCACCGGTTTGAACTCTAACGAGCGTGCCATCATCACACCTATCCTTGTCAACAACAAAGACCTTTTCGCTTGGTCAGCCACTGACTTACCTGGGGTAGACCCTCTAGTAGCATCCCACAAGCTATCCATCTACAAAGAAGCCCGCTACATCTCCCTGAAAAAATGCAAACTTGGCGAAGAACGCCGCCTGACAGCTAAGGTTGCGGCTGACAAGTTACTGAGCGTAGGATTCATCGACGAAGCTCAATACACCACTTGGCTTTCTAATATCGTCTTGGTGAAGAAAGCCAATGGCAAATGGTGGATGTGCGTAGACTACACGAATCTAAACAAGGTCTGTCCTCACGATGCCTACCCCTTACCCAATATCGACTGACTTGTTGATGGCGCGGCAGGGAATAAAGTGCTTAGTTTCTTGGATGCATATTCTGGATACAACCAAATCCCCATGGCCGCATCTGACATGAACAAGACCGCCTTCATCACGGACGACGCCAACTACTTTTATAGAGTTATGCCCTTTGGTCTTAAGAACCCTGGAGCAACCTACCAACGGCTGATGGACAAAGTTTTTAGCCATCTAATGGGACAATGTGTCGAGGTATACGTTGACGACATGGTTGTCAAGTCTCCAAGCCACCACCAACATGCCTAGGACCTCTCGGCGGTCTTCTCCGCATTACGCCAATACAACCTTCGCCTCAACCCTGATAAGTGTGTATTCGGCATCGACCGCAGTAAATTTCTCAGATTCATGTTAAACCAGCGCGGTATAGAGGCCAATCCCGAAAAGTGCAAGGCAATTATCGAAATGCGCAGTCCCAACACCATCAAAGAGGTCCAACGCCTCATAGGCCGCCTTACCACAATTTCCTGCTTCCTGCCCAAACTAGCTGAACAAACCCAACCCACAGTCCAACTCCTCAAGAAATCCACCTGGTTCACCTGGACTGACGACTGTGAACAAATCTTTCAAAAACTAAAAACCACCCTAACCTCAGCACCTATCCTCCACAAGCCGGACACTCGCCAACCCTTCCTAGTGTACATCACAGCCACCGACCACACCGTCAGCGCCGCGCTTGTCTAAGAAATAGAGGGCACGCAGCATCCTGTCTACTTTGTTAGCAAAACGCTGCAAGACCCTGAAATCAAATATCAAATGGTGGAGAAGTTGGCCCTGTCCTTGGTCCACGCAGCTCTCCGCCCACACCCATACTTCCAAAACCACAACATCACCGTCAAAACCGACTACCCAAACCAAAAAATATTGAAAAAACCAGATCTAGTAGGACGAATGTCATCTTGGGCCATCGAGCTGTCGGAATTCAACATTCGCTACGAACCCCATCGCCCTAGTAAAGTCCAATGCCTCATAGATTTTGTTAATGACCTCCAGCACACACCCACAGAGGACCAGTGGACACTTCATGTAGATGGTTCCTCGAATTCAAAAGGTGTCGGTGCTGGCATCGTGTTAGAAGGGCCTAACGACATCCTCGCTGAAAAATCCCTTCACTTTGCCTTCAAAACATCAAATAACCAAGCCGAATACGAAGCCATCCTCGTCGACCTTTCCCTTGCCTGCGAAGTTGGTGTCAAGACGTTAACGTGCAAAACAGACTCCAAGCTTACTGTAGGACACCTAAATGACGAATTCTAGATTAAAGACCCCATCCTTCTACAATATTACCATCTGGTCCGCGTAGTCATTCAATCTGCCTTTGAACGAGTCCGCATCGAACACATCCCCAGGATCGACAACATCAAAGCCGACATCCTCTCCAAATTAGCCAGCACTAAATTAAAAATCCGCCACCGATCCCTATGACAGTAAACATTATCTACACCCTCCATCACAAATACTTGCCAAAACCTAACCCATTCCCCATCCAACAATACCACCCCTCCCCAAAACCACAACTGGACCACCCCCTATATCCAATATCTAAAAATCGGCAACCCCCACAAGATGCGGAAAAAATTTGGCTGGCGAAGGCCGCCAGGTATACCATGATAGGTGATGACCTCTACAAACGCGGATACGGCCAACCGCTTCTCAAATGTGTCACTGTAGAACAAGCGCAATATATCATTAAAGAGCTACACGAGGGCATTTGCGGCTACCATTCCGGTGCATGTACTATGGCTACTAGAATTCTTAGAGTCGGCTACTTCTGGCCGACTATAGAAGCAGACTGCCAGGACTACATCAAAAAGTGCAAACCATGCCAAAAACATGGCAACCTCATCCACCAGAAACAAGAACAACTCCATTCCATACTATCCCCATGGCCCTTTGCTAAATGGGGAATGAATATCCTCGGCCCCTTCTCCCCAGGCAAGGGGCAGCTGAAATTCCTGATTGTAGCCGTTGATTATTTCACCAAATAGATATAAGCCAAGTCGCTGATCACTATCACGGCCCAACAAGTTCAGCAATTCGTTTGGAAAGATATTATATGTAGATATGGTGTTCCACATACTATCATCACCGACAATGGCCGACAATTTATAGATAAGAAACTAGCCAAGTTCTACACTGGTCTTGGCATCAAACACATCACAAGTTCTGTAGAGCACCCACAAACAAATGGACAAGTAGAGGCGGCCAACAAAGTCATCCTAGTGGAATTGCGCAAGAGATTAGATAGTGCCAAAGGACGATGGCCCGAGGAACTGGTAGAAGTGCTATGGGCCTACAGGTGCACTCCTCAATCATCAACAAGCGAGTCCCCATTCAGCCTAGTTTACAGTGCGGACGCCATGATACCCACAACCACCAAAACATGGCCACTCATCTTTACCTCCTACCCGAACTCAGAGAAAAAGCTCTGATACGCAACTTAGCCGCCAAGCAAAGAGCTGCCAGAAAGTATAACGCAAACCTATGTCCACGATCGTTCATAAGCGGGGACGTAGTAGGGCGAATGACCAGCAGTGCAAGAAAGAAGGATGACTAGTTCTCTGCCAACTAGGATGGCCCATACCACATACGTGAAGACGTAGGGGGGAGCTTATCGCCTTGAACATTTATTTGGGGAAGAGATACCCAACACTTGGAATGTGTCCCACCTTAAATTCTACTTTAGCTAAATGTTTACTATATTGAACCAAATACTTGTAACCCTGGGTGTACTCTTTTTCCTCACCTGGTCTTTTTTCCCTAAGGAGGGTTTTGGCCAGTGAGGTTTTAACGAGGCACCCCAAATTCAATGAATAAAACAAAGGGTTCTCAACTGTACGACTGTTCTTTATTTAACTTTCACATTCGTTTAATTTTCCCACCCTTACCACAAGTAAGCGGCCTGGGTCGAACACCCTGAACTTGTGGTTAATTCGTTTAAGTTCCCCACCCTTACCACAAGTAAGCGGCCTGGGTCGAACACCCTGAACTTGTGGTTAATTTGTTTAAGTTCCCCACCCTTACCACAAGTAAGCGGTCTGGGTCGAACACCCTTAACTCGTGGTTAATTCGTTTAAGTTTCCCACCCTTACCACAAGTAAGCGGCCTGGGTCGAACACCCTGAACTTGTGGTTAATTTGTTTAAGTTCCCCACCCTTACCACAAGTAAGCGGCCTGGGTCGAACACCCTGAACTTGTGATTAATTCGTTTAAGTTCCCCACCCTTACCACAAGTAAGCGACCTGGGTCGAATACCCTTAACTAGGTGGTTAATTCGTTTAAGTTCACCACCCTTACCATAAGTAAGCGGCCTGGGTCGAACACCCTGAACTTGTGGTTAATTCGTTTAAGTTCCCCACCCTTACCACAAGTAAGCGGCCTGGGTCGAACACCTTGAACTTGTGGTTAATTCGTTGAAGTTCCCCACCCTTATCACAAGTAAGTGGCCCGGGTCGAACACCCTTAACTCGTGTTTAATTCGTTTAAGTTCCCCACCCTTACCACAAGTAAGCGGCCTGGGTCGAACACCCTGAACTTGTGGTTAATTCGTTTAAGTTCCCCACCCTTACCACAAGTAAGCGGCCTGGGTCGAGCACCCTTAACTCGTGGTTAACTCGTGGTCGAACACCCTTAACATACAATCGATTGTGCCATACATGACATACACCTCAAATCATCAAAACCCGACATAGACAATAACATACAAAACATTAATCGCATTAAGCATAAACGCAAAGAAATGTACCAAAGTAACATAATGTACCAGTTGTTACAAACATAGGCTCAATAATATTTTCAAATCATTAAAAATTAAAGTCCTATTCTGTTGCATCAGGGGCCACCTCCTCGGCATCACCCGCCTCCTTCTCCTCTTCAGTCACCTCCTTCTCTGCCTCATTGTCCGGACTACTCTCATCCTCCTTGACAAGCTTCCCATCAACAACATCCTTGTTCACATCAAATTTTGAGTCTGCGACATCAAAATCTTGGTGAAAAAAGGCTGCTTGCCGCAAACCCTTCTCAAAGCCATTGATATGCTCTTGGATGATGCAATTCTTCAAGTCATCGAGTTCACCTACAACACCATCATATTTCTCTTTCAGCTCATCGTAGTCAGCCTCCAAATCTTCTATCTTTCTGTTCAATTTTCCCTCCAAATGCAGGCAGTGGACCTTCCATGTTCCCAGCCTTTTTGTCTCCTCCTCCCAACTCTCCATTTCTTTCTTCCACGCGGCCCTCTCCTCCTCAAACTTTTCCACCTTTCCCTGCAACTCTTCCACTTTCTCCCTACCCCCTCCTTCACTTCCCGTCGATAGAGAGACCCAACACGACGACTTAATATCAACGCTTTGCTTCCAAACTCCACCATAGTCCTCACAATATGATCCGCCTCCATACCGTCAATGGAGTTGATGATGGTATCTGGGAGGTTGATCGCAATATCTATTCTGACAGATATCTCCGACAACTCGATCAAGCCGAACTCCGGTCCCTTCAACCCACTAGCTGACCCCGCACCGAGTAACGCCGCCCTCACCTTCTTCACATCCTTCCCCTTGCCGGCTCGAGGCGGCAACTCGGCCTTCCTCTTCGTCCCGCCATGCACGTCTACCTCGACCACCAATTCCTGCAGGTTGGGAACATCAGTCTTCCCAGATGCCTTGGCTTTAGCAGCCAATTCTTTCCTCAACTACTGGAAGAGCGCCAAATTCTTCTTCCCCGATTGCGCCATGTGCCTTACAATAACATATTAAACCCTGGTTAAAACAACTTAGAATCATTAACACAATTTAAGTAACAAACAAATACCTTCAATATCAATAATCGGGTGCACCGAATTATAAACTCTAACTAGGCCCTTAGTGGGCAACTTATCAACAAACTTCATCAAGGTCTCCACCACCTCCTTATCCCCCGTCGACAACTCGTCGGTGCCCATATCCTTATAACGAGACGGGGTCCCCATCCAGCTAAACGGGAACTTTGTACTCCCATCTGCGTTCAAGAAATAGGGCTTGCCCTCTTCCTTCAGCACAACTTTGAAGTATCCGTCCTTAAAATGCTTGAAGGACTGGGAAAATGCGTCCAATCTGCTGATTCTGGGACGACTTATCAGAGACAACCAAGTAGTTGGTTGGCGGGGCCTAGTATCATAGAAGTACATAAATGCGTAAGGAGAAGGCTGCAGATATAGGGATTGGCACAAAATGCGGAAGGCTTGCATGTAAGCCTAACTGTTTGGGTGCAACTGCGTTGGTGCAACGTTTAGCGCGCGCAACACACCCATGGTGAAATCGTCCAGCGGCAACCGCACATGTAGCTGAGAAAAGTGGCACATGTACATATAAAAGAACTTCTCGGTCGCCCCCTCTTGCCTGTGACACACACGACCAACAGCGCTCACCCTCTCTAGGGAGACAATACCCCCACTTACACCTTTTACGATAACAGGTGTACAATTTAGCCAAGAGTTCAATAGGCGAGACCACCGAAATAAGGATGATTGATTACGAACGTCGGTAGCTACCCACCCGTAACCGCCCTTGGCCGGCCAGTTACTCTCCGCCAACTCCTCTGGGGATCTTCTCGGACCTCCCTCACCGTCTCCATAGGTATCCCGCCTACTATACCCCCATAATTGGTGCTCTCCTCTTCAACGTGTCTACCTCTACTCCTCTTAGACTCTATACTCTCACTACTAGACGTAGACAATGACATGCTATCACTACTAGACATACCTTTTCTTTTTTTTTCTGGAAAGATGTCGGCTGGAATTGGAAACTAGTCGGACAAGAAAACGCACACAAGATCTCTGACTGGAAATTCTTGCAAATGAACCAATAAACCCTTACTCGTTTTAAAATGCACATTTATAGGCCAGAATCCCAAACGGCAAAAACCCCTTCCCACCAAAATAACAACCCATACCAATCGACACAATCATTCTAGAAGACACGAGTCTTAAAAACGACGACGCAAAAACCCCTTTGATTTGACTCCTGACATCCTTTCACCTGCCATAAACCCTTTCTCGCCTTTAACCTTAACACTGTTCATCACACTTAAAGGCTAGGGGACTGGTGTACCACACCAAGCCAACTCAACAAAATAGTAATAAAACGATGCCTATATACCAAAGCATTCAAGTAATCAGCCTAGGCCGGGACGACCTAAGTCTAACCGGCCTAAATCGGTAACCTAAAACATCTAGAGGAACAACCTGCCTAAGATAGCACACGAGCAACACAAACCACCAAGAAAAGTAGTCGGCTTAGGCCGACAACCCCAATATACTTAGCAAAATCAAAGCCCCCCTAGTATTCAATAGGTCCACCTCAGGGCCTGGGTTAAGGCCCAGGACCACTTACATCCCAAACTAAGGCCCAAGCTAGGGCCCGACCCATGGTATAACCAGACATAATTAATACTCTATAAATACACGTGGACCCCGGTAATTAAAGGTACACATTCATTACTCCATTAATCACCTGATTTGACCTTTTGAGAGCTTTGACTCACTTGGGCTTCGGAGTCCCTTCTGCAGGTAACCCCTTATGGGTCCAAGCCGACATGTATCAACCGGGAAGAGGCCAACTGAAGAGATAGCGGACTACGTGGGTAAGGTGACATTTATGCCTAACTTATCTTGTTTGTTCTCTACAGGAACAATATGTATGAAAAATATTCTATGATTGTAGGACAATAGAATGACTTGCATAAGATAGTATACCATATTTTGGACTAGTTAAATGATTTGCTGGATAATGTTCAATAGACGATTAACTAGATAAATAATATGGATAATGGGTCACCAAAATCGAAATCTTACATCAGCTCTACAAAATTTTATTTGTTCTCTAATAAATATTTATGGAGACTTTTTCATGGACAATTTCAAAATAACTATGAACATAACTTTTGTCATAATTATATATATTTACTCTATTAAGAATATCATCATTAAAAAAATTAGAGAAATCTTATTGTTGAATTCCCCATAATATTCAAACTGTGTTAAGAAAAAAAAATGCTTTAAGAGGCACAAACAATTTGTGGACAGTTATGAACAACTAAAGTCGCACACCCCTCTCACTTTCCCTTTTTTTTAACTTTTCATTTCTTTGCTCTTCTTTCACACCATTCTTTTATTAACCTCAACCATTTCTCACATTTCCAACCTGGCACGAGATTAGTGGTTCCATTTTGAACGGTAAGTTTTTTTAAGGGTTTATAGTATTATTATAAATTTTGGATATGTTGAGAAATGTTTAGATAGTGTTATTGAAATGCATATTTTGTAATTTGGAATTGAAAACCGTCTTGACTAGCTTATAGTCAGCGGAACCACCAATTTTTTGCAACTGGATCCAGTACTTCCGGCTTGTAGGAACCTGTGATTCCTGCTTGTAGGAACTGGTAGTTTCGACTTTCGTAACCCGGTGTGATTTTAGGATGCATCATAATTGGCTTTCATAAGCCGATGTGATATTACAGTAAATCGTTACCGGCTTTTGTAAGTTGGTGTGTTTCTTTCGAAATCATGAATTTCGTTTTCTATAAGCTAGTTTTATGCCAAAGGGTTTTGTAAATTGGTGTGACCAGCTTTCAAAAGCCGGTTTCGTTCTGGAAATTTTGAAAAGGTTTATTTATTTATTTATATTTATCTTTGTTAGTATATTTGAATTGTTAATTTTTTTAGATGGTAAGGACTCGTGGTGCTCACTTAGTTGGAGGAGAAAGCTCTCAACAAGGCCAAAGAATAATACCTACTACGTCTGCTCGTAAAAGAGCATGTGAAGGTGATGTTGGTATACTAAGGGTGGATGTCATTCATGAACATCAACATGTCCATGATGACCCCATTGTTGACAAGCAACCAAATTTTGGAGAAGTGTAAGAGGAGCACGAAGAAGGGGTTGCATATCCTGGAGGTCCATATTATACCTTTTTACTTACTAGTTATTTTGATCATGTTGCATTTTTACTATGGCAAGGCGAGGTTAGTGTTGTGATTGAATTTTTTTTAATAATGTGTCTTTTTTATTAATATGGTTTGATGTGTAAATCTTTTGTCTAGGACCAACGGGGAGTTAAAATTGATTTCCCATGGTAAAAAATGCAATAAATTAGGAGTTTGTCACCCTAATGTTGAGGAGTTTGTTGTGAATTCTGGATTAATGCCTCTTTGTGACATATCATATGAGTATGCTGATAAGGGGCTGATATATGCCTTTGTGGAGAGGTGGCACCGGGAGACAAATAGTTTTCATCTACCAGTTGGTGAGATGACTATGAGACTTGATGACGTGTCCATGCTTCTTCATCTGCCTATAATCGGACAGTTTTGTCCCAATGTCCCTCTAGATAATGCTGGTGTTGGTGGCACCATTAATTGAGTTGTTAGGGGTAGACAAGGCAAAGGCCACAACTGAATTAAGACAATGTCGGGGGCCCCATGTGCGATTGAGTTGGTTGAGAGATTTCTATGAAGATTGTTGTGAGACTAAGCAATGAGATTATGTTGCACAAGCTTACTTGTTGCATCTTATTGGATGCACAATATTTACGGACAAGAGTTCAACATACATTAGTGTATCTTACCTTTTGTTGTTCAGAGATCTTGCGACATGTGGATATGCATGGGGAGTCGATGCACTTGTTCACATGTACGAACAACTAGGAGATGCATGTTGTGCATATGCAAAGCAATTAGCTGGATATCCGACTCTTTTATAGATATACATTAACTTTCATTTTGAATTTCTTTTAAAATTTGTTAATGAAACAAACTTGCATTTATTTTTACGTAAAGTTGGATATATGAGCACTTCCCTGGTATGAGAAGGAAGTGGTGGGTAATTATGATGAGACTTGACCTTGGATGGCACGTTTTCGGACAGGGCGACAAATATGCTCCGTGAGAGACATTCAAGTCCAGATAGATATGTTGACATATGATGGGGTAATTTGGAGCCCTTATTCTACTCATCGCATCACTCATTTGTTTGAGCCCATCCCTCTTTTCTCTAGATTCATTCGACTTAGAGATATTTTCATCGTCATTTGCCAAAAAGGGTTTTAAGGCAATATGGCTATGTGCAGCCAATTCCTATCTCTCCAACTGTGGTTCAAGAGACTGATATTACTACGATTGATGATCATTGGTTACACTACGACATACATGTCTTTACACAGTTCACTCCTGCTTCCCCCCATTTGCATGTGTTGAGGGATACATGCAGTGGTTTCGACATGTATCACATCCTTATGCCATTGTAGGTGCTGATAAAGGTCGACCAAGTCACATGACCCAACGTCTTTGTGACATCTTAGATGATGTACATGTATCTAGAAAGACAGAATCATCAAGTAGTGTACGGGTGAGTCCCAGATGGTTGTAGGGTGTACTAAGATGATTTGTAGCCATTTTACAAAGGATGGTTGATTGTAGGGAAGTTAGTGAAGGCACGATCGTGTGGAATAGCACTCAAGAGGCATTGCAAGTTACTCGTGAGGCATTTGAAGAACGTGTCAAGACTAGTCAAGAAGACTGAAACGTTCGACGTTGAAGTTTATTTTATTAGACTATCTTATTTATGGTATTAGACTATGCTATTTATGGTGTGAGACAATGTAATTTGTGGTCTTTATTTTATTTATGCTATTAGACAATGTTATTCATGGTATTAGTCACAATGTAGATTTACATAACAAATATACTACAATTAACACCAATCAATTCCACGAATTTTTGCATCCTACTAACATAAAATGATGACCATGCTCTAGCCTCAAGATAACAATAATGAGACCAAATCATGTCTACCATTGGTATAGGACAATCATCTTGTAATTTAACCTGAAATTTATTAAGTGTAATAAACATAACCATATGTTACTATTAGCTGGAGAAAATGTAAAAAATGTGAGGCGTAAACATGAAATTATTGACCATACCTTCACAAAATGAGAACTGTTACAATGTCCTATATTGATCATTCAATGTTGCCTTATATTAGCGGGTGGTGTAAAACGTAGTGGAAGTATTGTCATATTTTGAACTAATGACAAACAAACTAATATGACATTGTATTTATTAGCAATAATATATCCCATGTTAGGTATAGTCACTACAACAAAAATTGCAAATTAGCGAGGGAAATATACTTCTAACTAATTTCTCGCTAATTAGCGAGGGATTTGCGACAAAATTATTTTGTAGTTAATTTGCAAGGGAAATTAATGATGAAATTTATTGCTCACCAATTTCTCGCTATTTAGCGAGGGATTAGCAATAAAAAGATTTCTTAGCTAATTTGCGAGAGAAATTAGTGACAGAATATATTTCTCACTATTTAGCGAGGGATCAACGACAAAAAAAAACATAGCTAATTTGTGAGGTGAATTAGTGAAGGAATATATTTCTCACTAATTTCTCGCTATTTAGCGAGGGATCAACAACAAAATAATAGCGTAGCTAATTTGAGAGAGAAATAATTTCTCACTAACTTTACACTATTTGGCGAGGGATTAACTACAAAAAGTTAGGTAGCTAATTTGCGAGAAAAATTAGTTCTCACTAATTTCTCACTATTTAACGAGTGTTTAGCGACATAAAAAATTTGTAGCTAATTTAAAGCTAATTAACTATACATCAAGAGAGGTTGGTCATTTTATCGTATTCCCTCACAAAATTTCAATTTATTTAGTTATATTTTTTGTCACAAATATTTTTATTATTATATAAATTAATAACTTTATTATACTTTTATATGTTAGTTTATTAAAAAAATATATTAATTAATTTATATTATTATATATTATTAGAAGAATATCTTTTATTTAAAAATTTTAAAAAATTGTCTATAAAAACACTATACCATTTCCTAGTTTTAATAACTTTTTCTAGTTACATATTAAATCTTACAAAATATAAATTTTACATACTTGAGTAACTTTTTCATTCAACAAAAAAATTATTATTTAGTGAGGGTTTATTCGAGGAGGTTATAAAAACCTTCAATAAATTAACATTATTAAATATGATTTTGTTAGGCTGTCTAAATGTTAAAGTTAGTGGATGTTTTAATTATTTTTTGAAGAGGTATATGACCTCCACAAATTATTCTATACTTTTATTCACATTTTCCCTCCAGGGTTTTACATTGTCCACTCACTCAGTGGTTTCCCTAAATTCCCAAACCCTGCATTCGTTTTCTTTTTTGACTTCCAGTGCTCGTTGTTTCCCAGTGCTCTCATGAACTCCCTATCTCGTTTTGGAGTCATCAAATCGACGTTCAGTGCTCATCATCTCTCGTCGGTGTTCAATGCTCGTCATCATTCATCGGCGTTCAGTGAAATCATCTTCGTCATCGCTCATCGGCAGTCCTCGTCAACCACTGCTCGTCTCCTTCAAGGTACGAACTCTGTGAGTTGGATTGTCATTGTCGTTTTTACAAATTCTCAATGCTCTTCGTTTTTGGATCGTCACTTAATAATTTTGTGCAATGCCACATTTCTAGCAGCTACTTGTTGTAAGCAAGCGTATGTAGGGGTCAGTCAGTCGCACAGTTTATTACTTGTGGCTAGTGTCTTTGACGACCCTAAGATTATACCTTCCTTCCATCGCAAAATGATTATGAACTACGGAGATTGATGGTAGGTACTCTAACTTCTTCTTATTCTATTTAGAGGTCATAATAAGGATATAAAGTGAGCTTGTGAAAGAGCTTCTCTGAGTGATCTTACATAGGATTACATCGGAAGTTGTTTGCTCTTTTTATTTTGATTGCAAAAGCTTTGATCACTCTTTCAGTTGCACCACGACAAAATGTTAGGTTATTAAAGAGCTTTCTTCTCTAATATGCTTAAATTTATCACAAAAAAAAAATATGGAGCTTTTGATTTTGTAGTTAGTATGCAAACATTTTGGTTCTGTTGTAAAATTATAAATTAGGTTACCAAGTTAATAACTCAATTTGAAGTTAGGAAAAGTCATGAGTCATGATCGGTCACCTTATATTAATTCAGGGCACATGTCTGGGCTATTACTATTGAAAGGGAATACGCATTCTGCCTCGATCGGATTGCCCTTGTCTTATTTGGTCTCAATGCTCAAATTTAGTACTACTCAAATATTTTCCTAAGCCAATAACTTATATTGTTTCATCCTTACAGGGGAACCTCAAGATTCTGACATATCTTTATAAATAGATTTGGAACTTGGATCAAAAAACTGTACCATATTTTGGTGTGTGCTTTACAGTGCATTGGTGAGGCTTATGGAGGTGAGTTTTAAGCAATGAATGCCTTTAAATCCCTTTATGCACATACGCATTGGGTGTATAAAAATGAGTACAAATTTATCTTATGTTTGTATGTCATTCATTGTTAACTTTATTTTAATTTTTTTAATTGCATTTGGATCTTTATCATATAATCTCCCTTTATCAACCTCATTTCTTTGAACCTGAACCCAGCCCAAAATTGTTATTCTAGGACATTTATATTGTTGTTAAGCTTGTTTCTTATGAAATTTACAAGGTTAACTATCAATTATCTATCATAAATTTCTTATAACCCCATTAATGCAGTGTCCATTTCTGAATAATATTTTTTTTGTTAACTTTCCATAAGTATTTATGGTATTCTCTCCAATCTGAGTTAAAGTTTGACTTCAACAATACATATAATAAACTTGTGTTAATTTATTTGATAATAAGTTTGGTGTATCCTTGGTAGGTGAAGAACAAAGTAGAGTTGTTGAAAGCATTAAATGAGTATGATGTAGGATATAAAGTGGTGTTGATTGTTCAAAGGGCAGTGAAAAGTTGGAGCTGCCTATGATACTCGAGGAACAAAGTTCTTGAAATGTCAATTGTACTGAGAAAGGAGTTGATCTTTCAAGTTAGGTTGATTATTTTTAGTTACTTCCTATATTTGAATGCTCGTCATTGGCATCAACTTCTTTCATTGTATGATGATATTTCTTCTTTTAACCGAAGCATGCATAGTTTTGATTAGCATATGCTTCTTATAGTTGGTGGAACATTTATGTGACGCCTACCTCTAAACTTTGATATATGCTTTAGCCACTAAGAAAACTTAATTTATGCCATCATCCTAGTTAATGTCTCAGAAAGTTGGAAGTATTAGCTATGGTTGTGTATGAGAACTAAAATAGAAATGAAGTTAAAGAACTATAATTGATGAGTTTTCATGCATGAATTACTGGAGAGAAATGTTGACAAAGAAATACTAGGAACATCCAGACATTGAATTGATGAGTTATTTGTACATTCTTGTATTACATGGTTGTAAGTGTAAAATCCGCAAAATTTAATTAATTAAATAAATAATTAATTAATAAATGCGGGGAAGGTAGTGTATTTATGACATTAAATTCTAATGGGTATGACGTGGAGAAGTACTAGCTCATGTGGTTGAGAGTACTTGATTTGTGTGTGAGGACTTGGGTTCGAGTCCTATGTGAGCTATTAGTGTGTTGGTTGACTTATTTTTATTTTAAAATTATACATGGTCATGTTGGGTGATAACATGATTGAAAACGTATGTGAATTGGCATGAAACATGAATTGGCTTGGTGGTTTAGCTTTGATTTGGCATTAGTAAGGTCATAAGTTCGAACCTTGGTAAGTCAAACTTAACTCCTTTTGCTTAAAGGGCTGAGAAACAATCAAGTATGGCCCTTGAATAACAATAAAATCCAAAATGTAATCATATTTTCATATTTTTTTGCATTAACCAAGTATTAAGACCTATAAAAGGCAAACTTTGAAAGGAGAATAGGGTTTGAAGGACTGTTTTCTGAGAGCTTCAAAGGGAGAGCGAAAATTGAGAGTGAAAAGACAATTGGGAGTGAATTAGAGAGGAGAAACTGAAGTCGTGATAACGTCAGTCATTTGAGATCAAAGGAACCTCCCGAATTCAAGTTTTAAGCAAGGAGATTTCAGGTTAGGGGAGCTGAAACCGTATTGTTAAGTTTTTGGTTTGATTATATGAGATTAATGACCTATTGCCATAAAATTCGAGTTGATCATTGGGGTGAATTCGGGGTGGGGTGATTGGGTACTGTTTTATTGAAAATTGCATTTAAATTGATGCTCATGATGGCTATTCTGTGTTGTGAATATTGTTATGGTACGAAAATTTGGAGTGGGAGTCTCTATTGCGTTTATACTTTGCTGTTCTGTGAGTGTAAGGTTGTCAAATTGAATTGGTATGTTTTGGGAGCGTATTGGGTTTCTGGTGCAGTGCTTGTGTGCATAAAACAGTCCCAGAACCTGCAATTCTCGCTCAGGTGAGCCGGGCTCGCCTAGGCGAGACATGCAGGGACACATATTCTTACCCTACTCGAGGTTATCGCTCAGGCGGATGATTTTGGGTTTGGGCGAGAGGTCGTCTCGCTTAGGCGAGTGAGTCTCGCCTAAGCGAGAATTCGAGAGGGTTGGCAATTCGGTTTGACATCCCGCTCAGGCGGGAATTCCAATATTTTGAGCGAAAAAATGTCTCGCTCAGGCGAGAGCTTCTCGCCTAAGCGAGAACGCGAAGAATGTTCTGTTGTGGGGTTGACTCGTAGCTCAGGCGAGAGTTTTGGTGTTCTTGGGCGAAACGTGAACTCGCCCAGGCGAGTGTAACTCGCCTAAGCGAGAGTTAGAGGCTAGTTCAGTGTGTGGTGATCGCTTAAGCGAGGTAATCTAGCTTAAGCGAGTTGGATTAGAGGGCTTAGGCAAAGGTTTGAACATTAAGAAAGGATGGTAGGATTATGTACTTAAGATGGATATGGTTATGTGATATTAAACTGATTGGTGGTGGAACTAGGAATGCGTGAGCTAACATGCTTTTAGGGTATCTTAATGGTGAGCTTGTTGGTGTTCCATGGGTTGTGGCCCGGAACGTATCCTTGGGTTTTGGCCCAGGATAGGGGATAAGCACGTGGCATTCTATGGGTTGTGGCCTGGGATGACTTCCCTTGAGTTATGGCTCGGGATAGCGGATGAACACGAGAAACCTTGAGTTGTGGCTCGGGTTGGCGAGTGTTGCCTGATGGACGTCCTTGGTGTAGGAGAGGAAGGAGATCCATGGAAGACACCAAAAAGAAGATGAAATGCAGCGGAAATGAAGATAAGAGCAAGAAGAGCTCTAGGCAATGGAGGTTTTTGGTGAAGA
>Ga0214544_1001336_pt1 | contig 50724 bp, 33 predicted proteins | sample CNSS3metaG_FD_160074 | JGI IMG/M metagenome (GOLD analysis project Ga0214544, IMG submission 160074) | Root nodule microbial communities from cowpea collected in UCLA plant growth center, Los Angeles, California, USA - CNSS3 | ecosystem: Host-associated > Plants > Roots > Nodule | place: USA...
ACAGCTTTTGTCGCCTAAACTGTCCCAAACAAACTAAATTAATCACCCTTTACTAATGCAGTATAAGGATCACCTCAGGTCAGTCCAAGGATGGAGTCAATGCAATGAGTGGATTGAATGCTAAATACATGTTTTTGGGAGATTTTTAAAAGCATAAAAGATAGACAAAGAAATTAAAACGAAGGCATTTGTAAAGTGATGAATTAATGAAACTAACTCATAAGAAATATGCTAGACACTTAAAAGAAGAATAAATGAGAATGTATGTAGCCATGAAACTAATGCAAGGATAACAAGGAGAAGAAATGACAACATTTGAAACAGATAACAAAAATTGGCCTAGCTAGTGTCTAAAACTCAATAACAAAGTGATCACTAAGAAAGAAGGGAAACAAAACTAAAAATGATGTCTACGTACTCCACTAGCTAGTGCCCTATTTTAATTTAGAACTTGATTTGGCATAACACAAGAGCATGAAACCAATAAAACAGTGACTGACCCAAGCCATATGGAGCCAAAAACAGAACTGCAATGTATATCATGGAAAGCTTAAACAATAACTGTAAATTAAACATAATAAAAATGCAAAGTAACTTTAAACTAGGATATATTCAACCAAGATGGATGCTCTCTGGACAGCAGCAAATGAAGTGCAGGACAAAATAAAAATATAAAATCAGAAGCTAAGTGTAAAATGCAAGCTGAAAATATTCATTGAAGACATAAAACTCCCACAACAGATTGAATTGGCAAGAACATTCATCATGGATTTCAACTTACATAGTCTTAGAATCAAAATAACAACTGAATAGCAAACTAAAATAAAACTCACAATCCATATCACAATGCAAAGTGCTCAACAATTCATCTTCGAGGAACTTGAAAAGAAATTTTTTTTCAGAGAATAGAGAATTATGGTGTTGTCTAAGAGCTAACAAAAGAAACTGCACTACAGAAAAAAAACACTCCCTCGTTCTCTCTATCCCCTTTTCCAAATTCCAGCCCCCTACCCTCTGCACCAAATTGCCTCTCCAAATTCCCAACAACATCCTGCCAAAAGCTGCCAAAAGCTGATTATCCTTTTTTGAGTGTGTGTGCTGCCAGTGCTCACAGAATTTTCTTCTATTTTGTCTGCTGATGTGGCAATGACAACCAACCCTAGATCAGCTCCCTTTTTTGGGCCATTCCATGTGCAGAGAAGAAGCCCATTAGGTGAAGAAAGGGTCTGCTTCAAGGCTTTGCTAAATGCACCAAATTTTCAACGAAAACATGAGGTGGTTTTTGCCTTTGTAACTGCTGCCATCTTCCAGAGTAAACTGCATCTCGCAAAAAATTCCAAAAATTGCGTTCTACCACTTCAATTAAAGCTCTTTGAGTGTAGAATCCAACGCAACAAGAACCAACTCATTTGAACACCTATATAGAAAGTTATGATCAAAACAAGCAGCAAAGGTCAGTGCTGAAAAATCGGCGTTTTTCCGCCAGTGGCGGCAACAGGGTAGCGCCAGGCGGGAACGTGATAGTGGAAAATGATCCTTTAAGATGCGCCGGGCGGTAATAAATACCGCCAGGCGATACTGCAACTTTTGAAAATAACTTTAAAATATCACATTTTGAAGCTAAGATTGAAAGATAAAGGAAACTAAAATGGCAAGTGAGTGCAATAAGCTTCAATATGAAGGTATAGAAATTGAGTTATCAGTACTTTAATTCATGGAGGTTGAGTACTAGGTAGTGAAGAATGAGTACTCACTTTAGTTTTTGACTTAGACTTACTTGAGGTTGAAAAGTTCATCTTCAAGACTCCTAACAACAGATAAATATTGATAAAGTTAGAAAAATCACAAAGCCATGCAGAAAAGAAAAGAATTAACAAATATGCTTATAGGATTGAAAACATTTCAAAGTAGCTAATTAGATTTTCAATATTCAAGCCTGTCTTAATACAACAACTCCAATAGCTAAAAAATGTTAGGACTACCTAAAGACTTTCAAAGCACTTTTCTACAAGTCAAAGCAGCTAAGGAAACATGTAAGAAAGCTCAAAACAATAAAAAAATCAAAACAGAGTAAACAATCAAATTTAGACATGGTTCCTTTGATTTCAATAACGCACACATGCTAGACTAGACAGTAGAGTTTATGAAGAATAACAAAAACTATGAAAGCTTTTTGAGGCATAAATAGTTAGGATTCGTTTAAGAAATAGTGAACATCATAATGCAAATTTAGAGGTCAAAGAATAAAGGAGATGCATAAATGAGGCTTGGAAAATTGTGAAGATGGATGTCAAAATAAAGTTTTGTTTATCCTTGTTATGTAATAATATTGGTACAAAATTACCTGGATGAGATTGATAATGAGATGTAGGTGTAACTACATGTCCCCATGTAGAAGATTTATTGGTTGATATTTTCTTCTTGATTGATATTTTCTTCATCTTCAGGTGGTCTACCAAATAATATAAACACATCAAATTCAACAATGAAGGATATTAATTTAAGATGAATTAGTAAAATGACTCAACAATTGAAAAAAGAAAAAAAAAACTTGCTAGTTGTATATTTCCATCCTTGTTAGAAAATAATATTTCTAGGTTTTGTTGTTCAAATGGCTCACATTCATGAAATTGTCAACATCATCTCCATCCATGTTGTATAAGTCTCTAGGCTTTACATGTACAAGTATGCACCAATTTTTATCCAACTCATCGTCTACATAATACACCATTTGAGCTTTTGATGCCTTAATGTATGGCTCGTCATTATCATTATCATCGGTGTGGATTAAGTGTGCAAACCTTACTAATGTAAATCCATACTCATGACTTATAATCCCTCTAGATTTAGTTGTATTAGCCTAGTGAATTAAACAATTGAGAATCAACCATGGTAGTTTATCTCAATTATGTCTACCAATCGACCATAGCCCTCTGACCGTAATAAGAAAGAGTATAGGTATAGGTAAAAGCCTCCTTCTCATGTCTAAAGGAGGAGATCCAATATTTCTTTTATCTAAATCTATCCGTTGGAGCAGAGCCAAAGCCCTTGAAAGGAGGACCTGAGGATAGAGACCTCTACCCTCACTCGATAGCAGAAGGACCCATAGCCTTCTCTTTTAGAGGGAAAACTAAGCACCAATGAATAACTTGCTCCCCCAACCCATCGATGAACACTTCAGCATCGTACTCGGGGTTTCTGCATCTTCAGCTACAGACTCTTATTCCTTCCATGTATATCTTCTGTCCGGGCAGTTGCCCTTTTTTCTTCTATAGTCAAGTCGGCCTTTTCCTCTGCTCTGAGGGTGCATCTACGCGAATGCATATCTGGACATGGTGTCTTTCCCCCGAAACCTACCTTTAAATAAAGGAATAGTTGGATTGCCCTTCCTTTTTTGAAGGGAGTGGATCCTTTCCACAAATATAACTCTCGGTCTTCTTTTTGGTTCAGCTACTTAGCTTGAGTAAGACTGAATTTCTGGGTTAAGATTACATTCTCCTAGAGGGTCGTCCCTTCTTCCCTGATAGATAGCGCTAGTATAGAGATTAGGCTCTCCTACCTACATAGAAAGCAACCTTCCCTTAGATTATATCCCAGCCCGGTCAGTAAGAAATGGATTACCATCCTACTAGAAGAAATAAAAAGAATAGACTGATTCCAGGATCTCTTCTTGGCGAATTTCTCCACTTAGGATTAGCGGGATCATAGACTACAGAAGTAGCGCTTTCTACGAGTAGATTAGCATACCCGATCAGGTCCGGGGTTGGGATACCTGGTTCTAGTGCTATGAACCAGAAGTTGCTCGATAGGAAGGGCTTCTTTATCAAAAAGAGAAATGATATTTCATAATAGAGGAAAGATGGTAGCCTAGTTTGGATTAAAGGTATGCCACAAGGCTATCCGAGTTCACAGATGTCCCTACTTACCTCCAAACTGCATTTGATTATCACTACTACTTGCATAACTCCTTGTCCCAAATATACCAAACACTCCATTGTTTTGTGTTTTAAGCCATAGATCACGCTCCAATATACAAAATTTGAACCCATTAACATTGTAGGCACTATATCGCTTTGCATAATCAATAGGACCCATGGGTAAGAACTTTAAATAATCTGAATGGATATCAAATGATTCATTTCTTGTCTAAAACACAAAAGATAAGAATCATACAAATTGTAATATACTCATAAATAAAAGATTTCTAGAAAAAAATATACATACACGACGTAAAAACCACTCAACAAATTCTTTATGAACCCTTTTGTCTAAGCCATCCATATATTGAGGTGTGTTTCTTGGCATGTTTATCTAAGATTTATCCATGGTCTGTTCAGGCCAAAATAATTCATACATTATTATAGTATAACAATAATAAACAAAACAAAGGAGAATAATGAATTCTCCTTTCCTATCTAAAGTAGAATTTGGTTGAACAAACCATATGTATATAAAAATTGGTTGAACAAGCGATATGTATATATATAACAAGAAATTGATAAATAAAGAACAAAGAAAAAAAAGTATTAAAATATAATGAATGTGCCATAAGAGATATTATGTCTTGTAAGATAAATTTGATTATTGAAAGAAGATAATGTATTTAATTTGGACTAGAAAGTGTTGATAATAGTTGAATAGCCAAAAAGTTTTAATCAAGAAGATATTATAAAGTTTGGCCCATTTATTATATTATAAAATTTTATTAATAAGAAAAATCAAATATGAATTCAAAAGTATTGGTTCAGAATACATAGTTTTTAAGTGTGAGTGGTTTTGTTGGAATAATTATGAGATTAAATAATGGTGTACTCCACCATGCAAAGTATCTTAGTTAGTGCACAATAACATCTTAGCTTTATATATATATATATATATATATATATATATATATATATATATATATATATTACTTTTTTTAATTCCCTTTTTATAATTCATAATTAAAAATGTTTCCTTCTCTGGATATTTAAGAAGCTTAATAATCATGTGAAGCGGTTTTATTAGTGGGTTATTTTTCTGTTTTTAATAAATGCGAGTCTATAGGATTCCTATTTTGTAGGCGTCAACTTAGTCATGTATGCTAGTCTGATGCTAGTCTGTTATCTTTTTATATTGGCTATAAAGTAGCCTATTTTTGAGGCAATAAACACACAATTCTTGCACCGATACTTTGATATACACTTTCAAACTGGCATCAAAGCTTTACGGGGCCTGATACAGAAGCTACAACTTACTTGTGAGAAGCAAAGTCTCAAAATGCAAAGCGGGAAGTTATCGACCAAAATACCTTACTTTGATGGTCAACATTATGACCATTGGAGTGAATTAATGGAGAATCTTCTTTGTGCCTAGGGTCTTTCGAATGTAGTCAAAACTGGTGTCGAGGAGCCACAAGAGGGCACGACTCTAACTACTGAGCAAACAACAAAGTTTGAGAAATCTAGACTCGAGGATCATAAGGTAAAGGATTACCTCTTCCAAGCCATTGATCGAATGGTCTTCGAGCAAATTCTTGATAGGAGTACATCCCAAATTGTGTGGGATTCACTGAAACGTAAATATGGAGGAAATGCACGTCTGAAGAAATCCATGCTCAATGCATTGTGACGAGAGTTTGAGGTGCTTGAGATGAGTGATACAGAGACCATCTCAGAATACTTTGCACGGGTTATGGCAATGGCGAATAGGATGCGAAGCAACGGAGAAATTATGCTGACTGCAAGGTGGTTGAAAAAAATTCTTCGCACACTAACAACACGGTTCACTTATGTGCTAGTCTCGATTGAGGAATCATAGGACACTGAGAACATGTCCATTGATGAGTTACAAAGCTTGTTAGTTGTCCTTGAGAAAAAATTCAAACGAATCAATTGAGATGATGAGAATGTATTGACATCTGAAAGCGATTACGGTAGAGGTCGAGAAGGAAGTAGAGGGCCCAACCGATGACATGGACGTGGTAGAGGAAGACAATCCTTCTCCAAGGCAACTGTGGAATGCTTCAAGTGCCACCAGTTGAGGCATTTTCAGTATGAATGCCTTAAATGGACCAAAGAGGAGGCAAACTATGCAGAACTTGATGACACTGAAGAGTTGCTCTTGATGGCCACGATCAACGAAGAAGCCAACAAGAAGATAACATGGTTTCTAGATTCTGGGTGCTCTAATCACATGTGTGGTGATAAAAAGGCTTTCGTTGACTTGACGTATGAGGCTAAGCATTTTGTGAAATGTGGAAATTATTCACGTATGGTTGTGGTTGGCATAGGAAGTATCAGATTAGTTTTCAATGGCACCACTTTTCTAATATGGGATGTATATTATGTACCAAAGCTTCAAAAAAACTTATTAAGCATTGGTCAACTTCAGGAAAGGGGTCTCTTCATCCTTATACAAAAGGGAAAGTGCAACATCTATCACCCATCCAAAGGTTGGATTGCCCACACAAATATGAACAAAAAATCGTATGTTCATTCTTCTTGATGAAGGCTGAGACACTTTTCCTCCCACTGACGAGTGTCTACATACTTCCTCCACTGACCTTACTTATCTCTGGCATAAAAGGCTCGGTTACCTACACTACAAAGGCCTAAAGACTCTACAAACCCTAAACATGGTACATGATCTTCCAACACTTGATTCCTCGGATGTTGTATGTCCTGATTGCTTCATTGGCAAACAACATCGCAATCCAACTCCTAAGACAAGCAAGTGACATGCAAACACTATCTTGGAGCTTATACATGTAGACATATGTGGACCTATATAACCTATTTCTCATAGTGGAAAATAGTATTTCTTAAGCCTCATTGATGATTATAGTCATAAAGGGTATGAGTATTTGCTTTCTAAAAATTTGAAGCTTTGGAGTGTTTCAAGTTATACAAAAGCATGGTGGAAAAGGAAGTTGGGGCGTCCATCAAATGTCTCCAAATCGATAGAAGAGGTGAGTTCAATTCTCTTGCATTCAAATCTTTTTGTGATGAAAATGGTATTAAGCGACAACTTACCACTACCTACACGCCACATTAAAACGGAGTCGCTGAACGTAAGAATAGGACTGTTATGAACATGGTGAGATGTATGCTCTCAACAAAAGGAATTCCAAAATTTTTTTGGCTAGAAGTAGTAAATTGGGCATTTTATCTTCTAAATCGTTGTCCCACACATGCCGTGAAAAATATCACACAACAAGAAGCTTGGAGTGGAATCAAACCTTTAATCAAACACCTTCGAGTTTGGTGATGCTTAGCTCATGTACATCACAAAGCAGCCCTGCTTTCGCTCCTCAATCTCATCACACATCAGCCTTCATATGATCATCACGACTTTGATCTTCTCCTTCCATCTTGCATCAACATCAACTTTCTCTCTTCGCACAAAATCTGCAGCACCCATTTCTCTCGAAGACAGATTCATGGGATTTCCAAATCAGGAGGTTTCCAATCGTGCATCTTAAGTGAAACTATGCATTTGGGTGAAGGGTTGATCTGCAAATAAGTAAGATTGGAGTTAAGGGGTCAAGAATGCAAATTAGCAAAAAGAGAAGGGTTTCCTAGCAAAGAGGATTTATTAAAAAAGGGAATTTTTAAAAAGGGAAACTAAATAAAACAAAATACTATTAAAGCTAACCTTTTAAACACATTTTTATGAAAAATCTATTTTTCTAAACTATCAACGAAAACTAATTAATTCAAACCAAACAAATATTTATTTAAACTAAAAAGAAAGTTTTAAAATGGAAAAACACTATAAAATGGAGTGCTAATATACATCTCTTTTAAGCATTGAACAATTTTAGAATGGGGTTGAAAAAGAGTAAACTTGAAATCCAATTAATAGTTCAACTAATAGTTTAACCATTGAAATGGAAAGAACGATGTTGAATTGAAAGTAGAGAACGATGACGAAATCGAAAGCATGTAGAATGATGACGAAATCGAAGAACGATGTTTATTACCTTATTTCAAGGAGAACAATTGATGAAATCGAAAGAATGAACATCTTCCTCCTAGGGCACGAGCTAGAACTGCTGCAGGGAGATAAAATTAGAGAGACCAAACCGAAATTGAAGGTTAGCGAGCATGAAATCACTAATGCGTTTACCACAAAGAGGCACGAGCCCTGATTTTAGGTAGAACGATGAAATCGAAAGCTTCCTTCTAGAGCATGAGCCACAACTACTTCAAGGAGATGAAATCAAATAAATGAAAATAAAAATGAAAGTAGTAATTATGAAATGAAGGAGACGAGGATACGCACAATCCTGCTTCTTCTTCTTCGAGAATATGTGCCTAACTACAGAGGTAACATGAGAAATGGAGAAAGAGAAAGAGACCAAGAGAAAAAGCCCTTAAAAAATTATGAAAAAAGAGAGAAAAATAAGAGGGTAATGATAATTTTACTAGGGTTTGTTAAAAAAACCCTGATACTTGTTGAAGGTTTTTAAAACCCCTACTATGTATATCTTTTCCTTGAGGTTATTATAACCCCTAGTAATAAATCCCCAATATAATTAAATATTTTTGTAGTGACCATTAAAGCTTTCAATATTGTGATTTGTCTTATAAGAGAGATACATCTTATAAGTGTATCAGAAAAAAATGTTGAGTTAGGGGGTTGAACTAAACTTTACAAAGAATTTAGAAATAGGAACTCAACGAAGGACTTACAATAAATACTTTAAAGAAAATTAATTACACTTATTTTTAATATTTTAAAATTTTCGACAATTATGTAATACAAATTTAATTTATATATGAATGGTAACAAATAAGAAAAAGATAACAACACCATGAATTATATTGGTTTAGTCTTATAAGAGAGATACATCTAGTTGTTTGACCATATCGATTAAGTCAATATACCAATTTTAAGTTTTTAATGGTATGCCGAAAGAACAACAAGAAATAAACATACCACAAGATCTTGAATCCTACAAAATCTCTTAAAACCTTTTATGAAACTCTATCCTAAGAAAGTCTCTTCATATTGTAGTTAAGAACAATACAACTCCAAAAAGAAAAGTTGAGGAAAGAATATGACATAAACAAATTTCAACTTAACCCAAGAAAATAAAGAAATGTGATCTTTAATGTTACTCTGTCAAACTATGATCTTGGTTGCACGATTCTTGTAGAAAACCTCAAAGGAAATGATTTAGAATGCAAATCTTGTTGACATTTAAGATTTAGAAAAGTTTGATTGAGTTGATTTAATCTTTCCAACCACTTGGATTTGTTGATAGATGTGTTCAAGAGTTGATATTGTAGTTAAGCTTGCATTGAGTTGTAATTCTTAGGATTAAGGTGTGATTGAGTGTGGGTGTGATGTTAGATCTCGTTATTTCATGTTCTAAAATTGTTTTAAAAATTCGTTACATGATTCCTTTTGGTTTAAATAAAAGGAAAAGAATTTCAATTAATGGAAAGTAGTTTTAACCTATTGAAATATTTATAGCCTCACTACGACAAAAACAATTTTTACTAGAGGTTATTTATGACATTTCAGGGGGTTTTAACCCCCGTTAAAGAGTTACCGGTGGTTTGTTTTTCCCCTAGAATAATTAGCGTCGTTAATAGATTACCGGCGGTTTTGACTAACCCTTGGTAACACAACACTTATTGGCGATTTTAAAACCCTTGATAATTACTGGCGGTTTCAAAATCCCTGGTAATTACCGACGGTTCCAAAATCCTGGTAATTATAGGCGATTTTAAACCGCTAGTAATTACTTGCGGTTTTAAAACCCCTAGTAATTACCAGCGGTTTTGGAACCCTTGGTATTTATTCCTTGTATGTAGTTTTAAATCTTTTATACTGTATAATAGTACCGAAAGTCCATTTTTTTACCCTTGCAATGCAATTCAATATTTATTGATGTTTTTACTTTTCAAATTCTCTTAATTTTATTTGTTATACTTTTTGAATGCATATAATTCATAAAGCATATGATAAGCAAAATTTTTTAACATTCAGATATTTATTTATAACTAGATATAACATTCATAAAAACAAGGAACGTAGTCTATAAGTTCAAAGTAAATAATAAAGTTTAAACGTTCAAACTAATGAAATATTCTAATATCTTTGTTCTAATTGTTATAAAGTTAAATAAAATGGAAGTCTAATAAGATTCTTCAACTATCAATCTTGATCTGAGTCATTTGTTTCTCCATTGGGAACACTCCTTTGATCAGATATCTAACATTAAAAATAAAAATAATTAGTAAAATTCTTCACAGTATAAAATATATATTGGACAGGTCCTCCAAGCTTGGCATCTTCTACCAAATGTACAATTAAATGAATCATGACTGTAAAGAAAGAAGGAGGAAATAACATCTCCATGTGGCACAATGTGAGGAGAACTCTACTTTGTAGTTGGTCAAGTTCATCCATTCTTAAAACTTTATTGCAAAATTGTCTAAAAAACATACACAAATCAATCAAGATAGAACATACTTCTTTAGGAAGTGTATTTCTCATTGCCAAAGGTAAAAGTTGCTCCATCAAAACATGTGAGTCATGACATTTTAATCCACCAAGCTTACGTTGTTTAACATCAATGCATCTACTAATGTTACTAGAGTAACCATCTGGAACAGTCATGTTCTTCAAAGTTTTGAGAAAGATATCTTTATTTGCATTTGTCAATGTATATATAGCAGGGAGATATCTACCATTCTCATCAGGCCAAACTTCAGGTCTAATACCCCAAAGTTGTAAATCCTTTCACGCTTTTAGATTGCCTTTACATTTTTTTGAACTATCATTCAACAAGGTAAATACCACATTATCACATACATTTTTTTTTTCAATATGCATAACATCCAAATTGTGATGTAATAAGTTGTCTACCCAATAAGGAAGTTCAAAAAATATACTCTTTTTTCGCCATTATTGAGTGTCTAACTTAGCATGATTAACTCCCCGTTGTCTTTTGGCTGGTTCTTCAAGTATTGGTTCTTTCCTAAATTCAACATTGACATTTTCAACTTGTTGTAAGACATCATATACTGACTAGGGATGTAAAAAATATCTGTACCCGCGGGTATACGCGGATAAAACCCGTAATGGGTAGGAAACGAATATTAAAAATGGATACCCGCTACCCGTGGGTACGGGTATTTTTGATACCCACATGTTAACGGGGCTGGTACGGGTATCATATTATCCGTACCCGTGGATACTCGTATCCGCTAAACTTTAATTCACAAAAATACCTTATATATATATATATATATATATTAGTAAAAAACATTATGACCTAATTTTTTCTAAGGTGCACATCTTGTCTTGTCTTTTGTTTTTATTCTTCTAGCTTTATGTATTGGTACATTGTATTCTTCCAAGTACACCCTTTGACATTCTTCTCTTTCCCTTCTTTGAAATTGGGCATATACATCAAACTCTATATAGACAGTGATATTTATGGTATGCTTGTTGTCAAATGATGGAATCAAAATAAGAATACTTGGCACGTAGCAGTTGAGGTTTTTTATTTGTTGATCAAAACACTAATTAAAGAATTTTCATTGTGTTGAACGTCATTTTATATTTATTTTTATAATTATTTGGACTTGTATAGACTTGAGTTTGTTTGAACTTTATTTAAAATTTATGACAGTAATGTATTTTATTTTATTTTATTTGAATTTATGATTAAATTTTTTATTTTTAATTAATTTTGTAAATACCCGTGGGTACCCGTGGATACCCGCAAATATGAAAAAAATAGACGGGTACCCACATAATGGATACCTAACGGATATGGGTACAGGTACGGGGCAAATATTTATCCAGCGGGTAGGGTACGAAGGAGCTACTACCCGTACCCTACCCGCTCCGTTGACATCCCTAATCCTGACACTACCACAAGTGGATTTATATTTTCTATAGTTCCATCAAATCTCATGCGAGCCAATCTAAATCTGTACCTTCCATCTAACCAACGACAATGACTCATGAAACAAAATTTACCACCTTTAAGAAGCTTCTTAGGATTTGTGTCAAAATTACATATAGGACATGTCAACCCAATATGTGTGTTCCATCCAGATAGGGTTCCAAGACCAAGAAAATCACTAATAGTCCACAATACAGCTACATGCATATCAAACACTTCATTTCCATATGAGTCAAAAGTTTTTATGCCCGTGCTCCATAACTCTTTCAACTCTTTTATTAGTAGTTGTAAATATACATCAATATCATTTCCTAGAGCTCGTTTTCCTAGAATGATCATAGAGAGAATAAAGGAACTTTGCTTCATACACATCTAAGGAGGAAGGTTGTACGATATGAGTACAACTGGCCAAATACTATGACTAGTGCTTAGATTGCCATATGGATTAAACCCATTAGTAGCCAAACCAAGTCTCACATTTCGAGGGTCTAAGGCAAATTGAGGATGTTTAAGGTTAAATGTCTTCCATGCCTTAGAATCACTTGGATGCCTTAAGATGCCTTCATTTGTACTTTTTGATGCATGCCATCGCATATGCTCAACTATTTTAGAAGACATAAACATCCTTTGTAAGCGTGGCTTCAGAGGAAAATACCTTAAAACCTTGCATGAATCTTTTTTCTTTTAATACTTGTACCACTGTCACTTGTACCTTTCTTTTTTGCCTTCCATCTAGATGTTTTACATTTCTTACAAAATTCCCTATTTGCATATTCTCCTAAGTATAACATGCAATCATTTGGATAAGCATCAATTTTTGTGTAATGAAGACCAAGCTTGTTAATGATTTTCTTCGCCTCATAGAATGAGCGTGGTATTTTAGCATGTTCAAAAGCATCGACTAACAACTCTAGTATCATGGACATTCCCTTTTTAGTTATTTTGCACATACATTTGATGTGATACAACTTGATCAAGAAAGAAAGTTTAGAATATTTATCACACCCTCTATATAAACTCTCTTGACCTTCTTGCATCAACTGAAAAAAACTCCTAGATTCTCATTCATATTATGGCTTGACTCTGCACTCGTTTTCTTATCATCCACCATGCCATCATTGTATTGATGATACCCAAATGCACCATTAATCATGTCACACATTGGATTATTAGCAAGAATTACTTCATCGTTTTCTTGCAGCATTACATGTATTTCATCTAGCACATTTGCTCCTCTTCTCTCCCCATGTAGAAGCCACATTGTATATCCTTTTGGAAAAGGTTTGAGAATCAAGTGTTCATACACTATTTCATGACATTGTCACTTGTTAAAGTTGCATTTTGGACAGACATTCTATCTCCCCCCTCACACTGCTATTAGCAAATGAAAAGTCCAAAAATGTGTTCAATCCTTCTATATATTGAGGTGTATTTCTAGGCATCTCTATCCAAGATTTGCCTATTGAGAATTGGGTCTGTTCAAGTCAATTAATTGATACATCATTTCAAGACAAGAATAAAATACATAACAAAGGACAATAGGATTGACCAGTTAAAACATTTTTTAAGAAATATAAATTTTCTTAATAACTTTGGGAATAAATTATTTAAATGTCATGGTTGATTATTGAAAATAATATTAGTGTGTTGCGAAACATAACGTTGTGCTATTATAAAATCACTAAACACCAACACATATTTCATATATTAGAAAAGTGTAATAATAAATATTTAAGTATTTAAATAATAAAATTTATGAAATAATGATAATAAATAAATAATAAAATATGCTGTCATTATATTTTAATGATTAATATCTTTAGAATTTCTTTCCCCTTTTATTATTAATAATAATTATAATAATAGTAATTATTAGATTATGATTGAAATTTTGAAGTCAACTAATTTGTTTTAAATTTTTTGTATTACAAGCACATTAATTATAATATACTACATACTCTATGATCATTGATTTTTTTAGTGATAGTTATGTTCTTATTAATAATGCAAAATCATCTTGAACTTGATAAGCACCCGGAGTTAGTAACATTTTGGGTGCTTAAGAGAAAGACTAGAGTTGTGGCATCGTTTATTGTCACAACATGCAAGGTGGTTCTATATTTTCTAAGCTCAATAGTGTAACGTCCCATTTAATAAATAAACTTAATTAAATGATACATCACATAGAATAATCTAAAGGGCATTGTCATGGAGTAGAAATGTCACTCCTTACAGTTGTCCAAAATACTTGGAGAGAAAAACTAAGGCACACCATGATGCCATTAACAAACGAAATAAAAGTTTAACGATATCCAAAATACATGCTAATGGACCAAGATAGTACATAGGTCACAGTGCCTTAAAAGAAAACTCGAAGTAAGGGGATCCAACCCAAGATAAGCTACGCAACGGAGTTTCCATCACCTTCATGACCACGAGGGGTTCTCACATCTGCTCACATCAATAAATTGATGATCATCGTAAAAGGAGAAAACCACACACAAGGCAAACACAAACAAACAGAAAGGGTAAGCTAAAGTAAAAAGGTTTTATCATACAATTTAGCATGCAATTTAAAAGTCAAGAATACATGAATCAACCAAGCATGTGATAGCAAACCAGCAAGACTTTAAGACTTAATTATCCAGATACATATAATCAGTCGGATTCACTGGATGCTTGCACTTGTAGTGGCCTCTACTGCTCTCGCAGAGCCATTATAAACACACACTTATCATATCACGATTGTCAATCTCGCTTAGGCTAAGGAGCTCTCGCTCAGGCAAGAGGAACCCCCCGCTCAAGCTACCAGATCTCACCTGGGCAAAATTGCAAACAGTGGGCACGTCGAGGTCTCGCTCAAGCTAGCCCAACTCACTTAGGTGAGACTACTCTCGCTTAGGCGAGTGACCTTCGCTTAGTCAAGTCCTCGAAATAGAGAAGGGGGGTGAGCTACTGTTGTTCTCGCTCAGGCGAGAGCTCCTCGCTTAGGCGAGAGCTCCTTGCATAGGCGAGAGCTTTCATTTTGAGCGACCAACCCGCTCGCCTGGGCGAGTTCAACAGAACTCACTACTCTCACTCGTGCAAAACCAGATTCAAACCATCACAATAGTGCAAACAACATGTTATCACACAATAAAAAACATACATTAATCACCAAATTGTAAAACAAACCAGACAAGCATAATAACTTGAAAACAGTAGAACCCTAGCTTCCCTTACTTGGACAGATGCTAGCGAAAAGACATAGACCCCTAAACAGCTGAGCACTATAGCTCCGGGAACAGATTCGTGAGCTGGAAAACACTGGCGCAAATAGAAAACGAGGTTATCAAGATGAACCTCTGTTGGAACCACTAAAATAAGACTAGAGAGAAGAGGATATGGGTTGAAGACCAACTTACATGGAGTAGAAATGGGTTTGAGCTAGCTTGAAGACGAATGAGATCCAAACCCTAGCAGAGCTCTGTTGAGGGAAAAAGGAAGTGAGCAAAGGGACTGTTTTTGCAAAGTGGCAGAATGGAAAACGAAGAGATTGAAAGGGAGTCCTTGGGGCACCCTATGGGTTGCCCAACAGATGAGGCTAGACCCTTAAACTTTTAGGGCAGAAAGTAAGTGGGCCTTACAAATAGTATTCATGTAAATTTTAATTTCTTATGACAATTGAGTATTTAGCTCAATTATAAGTTGACTTCTTAGAACATCTTAATTTATGATGATAACCAAAGTTAATTAATATGGATACTTCTCTCACTATAGCACATTGCTTATTTATAAATATATAATTAAGACAGATCTTATATAAAAATCACGAAGCAAACTCCACAAGCACCGATTTTTAATTATATGAACTCATTTTATACCAAAACTCATTTTATATGCTATTTAAGTAAACATAGGTGTAGACATTGATCTTGTAGATCTAAAAAAGTTCATCAATTGTCATGAAAATTATCAAAATTCACACCAAGCACAACTCAAGCTTAAATCATACTGATTTAAGAATAACCCACATTGTTATACCATAAATGTTAGTTTCAAAGTAAAGCATTACACATTATGTATTTACATAACAATTTAAAGAACTTGTGTTGTTAGTACATTCTAACTAAATTGACAAGGAGTGTATGTGAGGATTTCTTGTGATGACGTAGAAAGCAAACAAACCTACAAGCTTGTTTTTTTTATCCCTACAAAGTTATTTAAACATACTTAACAAGTAAAAGTATTAGAGAAACAACTATTTTCTTCATGAGAAACTAAACCAAACACAGTAATACTGATACATCAAGTTAAGAAAAATTGGAGCATACATCAAGATCAATTTCATTTACAAAACAGCTGAACGAATGCATTTGACTTTTTCTCAATTAGGCACATAACAAGGGAAGGGAGAAGGAGAAAAACAAGTGAATAACCATTACTGTAGCACCATTTCTCAATCAAACACACGTCTTTATATGGACTTGTATTAGAATATTACATTTAAATAAAAATGATGAGAACAGGGGAACTATTACCTTGAGCTTCAAACATGCAGGACAAACAGTGAGAGGCACACTGAAAATTAGAGAGACAAAATTGAACTGAGACTAAAATGAAAGAATGGGGATGAAATTGAAATAGCTATGACGAAATTGAAGGCAGGACAACAATGTTTATTACCTGATTTCATGAAGAACGATGAAATCAAATGAGCAAACGTCTTCCTCCTAGGGCACAAGCAACATCAACGTTTACCTTGAGCGAACACAGTTTACCTGGATTGAAATCGAAAGAGCAAATGCAGAGAGACAAAATTAGAGAGATGAAATGAGAAACGAAAATGATATCGAAAGCATGGAGATGAATGGGAGGTACGCAGTTTCCCTGAGCAAAAGCAAAAGAGGCATGACCTTGCTTTTCTTTTTACTAAGGAGACACACCAAGAAAGAAAAAAGAAGAACTCTATAGCCAAATTAAAATTTTTTAAATTTACGAAGAAAAATAATAAAAGAATAAGGTGAAAATATATTTACTGGGGTTTGACCCCTGATAGTTCCTGAGGGTTTCTAAAACCTCTCTTATGTCTTTTTTTTACTAGAGGTTTTCTAACCCCAGTTAGTAAACCTCTATTATAATTATTTATTTTTGTAGTGCCTTGTTGGAAAACATTTAAATTGATTAAAACATTATTTTAATTAGTTAAAAAAGGCCAAAACTTTTTCTCCTAAACAAATTCACATTGTTTCAAGTGATTGAAATGTGAATCAATTTATTAGAATCAATAAAGAATTCATTTTAAGTGATTTTAGTAGATTGAGTTATGCATAAGTCGATTGAATTGTCTTCATCAACTCAATTTCATTTGTTTTAATATATTAAAATAGATTTTGAACTTATTGTTTTTATGACTTCATCAAAACTATTTTCTATATCTTATTTTTAAAAAGAAAACTAGAAATTACTTTTTATACTACAAATTAAAAATCGTTTCAAAAAATTTTCTTTGACCTTCCATTTGTAAAGAATCTTTCAAAATGTTTGAGTTTCAAGTGTTTCATCACATTCATGTGAGTCACCTAATATTGCTTCTAGAGGGAGTTTCTTTTATTTTTCATTGTCCAATTGATTTTGTTCCAATTTTATTATTTTTTATTTGTAAGTGATTTCTTGATTAGTGTTATCAAGGTTTAATTGTGGAAGGGTTCCACAAGATTAGATCTTGTATTGTGTTGTATTTCTTGTTTTTTTTTTAAGGTGCATGTAAAATCTTTAAATTAGTGGATTAACTTAATTAGGATAATTAAGCAAGTAGATATAGGTATCTTGTGAGGGTGAAGCAATATAATTTGTGGTGTTATTCTCTTTCTCTTATCTCTTACAATTGATACTCCAAGAATTTCACTCATTTAGAATTGATACCCTCATCTCGCGGTTATTCTACAATCTTTGTGGTTGTTGACCGTCTCTCCAAGTATGCTCATTTTGCCCCTCTACAAGTTTCATTTATTGCTATGAAAGTTGCTGAAGTGTTTGTAGCTAATGTGGTTAAGTTGAATGGATTTCCGCGTTCCATTGTTTTTTATCGGGATAAGGTGTTCATTAGTTCCTTTTTGCAGCACCTCTTTAAGCTTCATGGGACTTCATTGAAAATGAGCTCGACATACCATCCTTAAACAGATGACAAATCGGATGCAGTTAACAAATGCCTTTAGATGTATCTGTGCTATTTCAGCTTTGATAAACCTCATTAGCGGGTTCATTTCTTGTCTTGGGTAGAATTTTGGTATAATTATTATTTTCACACTTCCATGGGTATGACACTTTTTAAGGTGTTGTATGGTAGGGATCCTCCTTCCATTATTCTAGGATCTATCAGTGATGACATACCTTGGGACCTTCAACAACAATTGCAACAACATGATCAACTTCTGACCACTCTCAAAGCAAATCTCCACAAGGCACAAACTCACACGAAACTATATGCCGATAAACATCGTACTGATTTGCAATTTTTAGTGAGTGATTATGTTTTTGTGAAACTTCAACCTTATCGCCAACATTCAATTCGTTTATAATGCAATCATAAGTTAGGCATGCATTATTTTGGGCCTTTCAAGGTTTTATCCAGAATAGGTTCTATGACTTATATGTTAGAACTACCACCGCAAGCCAAAATTCATCTGGTCTTTCATGTTTCGATTCTCAAACCATGTCATGGTGATCTGTCATTTCCAATCATTCCTTTACCCTTGCAACACTTTGATGACCTTGTAGACAAGATATCTCTTGATGGGGAAGGTAATGTAATATCCATAAGAGAGGCTAGTAGTGGAACCAAGGACAACTGGAAGTCCACAATGAAGAGGGACAAGTGGCACAAAAGTTTGTTAGGCGTAGTAAATTGTTGGTGAATATACATGGATGAAAGAGGGATTGAAAGGGGTATTTATGAGGGAATGAAGGATTGTATCAATGGTGGTTATTTTCTTCTCTAGGTTTTGTGGACCTTTATTTCTGGTTCGTCTTATTATTCTCTTTTTTTCTATGCTATTGTTTCTATTTAAGTTTTGAAATAATACAAGGATGAGGTTCTTACATCATATTCTAGGTTATCTATGAAATTATTTTTCAGTGTTGATATAGTTGGAGGGAACCATAACACATTCCATACATTAATTAAATAAGTCTAAGAATACATATTAGATGAGTATGCCCACACACTGATCAAATGAGTCTTGTAACAAACATTAGAGGAATTTGTCCATACACTAATTAGTCGAGTTTAGCAATATACGTTAGATGAGTCTGTTCATACATATGTTAGATGAGTCTATTAATATACATTAAATGACTTTATCCATTTGTTGATTAGTAGAGTCTTGCAATATACATTAGATGGGTTTGTCGTTATATTAATTAGACGAGTCTAAAATACATATTAGATGTGTGTCCATATACTAATTAGACCAGATCTAACAACATATATTAGATGAGTTTGTCAATGAATTGATTAGACAAGTCTAACAATATACATTAAATCAATTTTTCATACACTGAGTTGTATTTTAGTAGGTCTACTTTACATATTTTTGCATATCCTTTATATTTTTAAAGAGTCTATTCTATTTGTACACATGTTTTATCCTTTGCATTTTTGCAGAACCTATTTATATTTTTATACAGATATTGACTTTCTAAACAAACATATAAATCATTTTTATGTTGATTTTATTCTTAGTTATAAAATTTTTATTATTTCTTTTTACTGTAGGGCGACCTTACCTATCTCGTATTTTCGTACCTATTAACCTGTGTCTAGACACGAGTTTAAGACTGGTATTAATGAAAATTATATTTAGTAGTTTCTTTTGTGTTCATGACTGCCGGTATATCAGGTCTAAAAATTATATGTTAGGTTGTGCATAATGTAAAGAAAGAAATAAGTATATCAGGTCTAAAAATATATGTTAGGTTGTGCTTAATGTAAAGAAAGAAATAAGTCGGTAAGGATATTCAAAAGAATAGGAAATATATTACGTAGATGAGTAATAAGTACTTAGTTTCAACAGTCAAAATATATATTAATTCGAGAATATCAATATACATTAACCGATACATACTAACTTGTATTCATAAAATCATATAAAAAAAACTTAAATATATTTAACCTGGTTAACATTCATTTCTATTTTCAAATACTCAAGCCTCATTATTTCTCTCTATCTTTCTTTTTCCGTGTCATATTATGATATTTTTCTCTCTTATATCCTTCGCACACTAGCTGTCTAAAAATAGCATTAGGCATCCAAATATCATTTTCCAGTAAACAAAAAGAAAAGAAAGAGAGAAAGAATGAGTCATTAACAAGTGGATATAAAAATTACAAAACCTAGTACAATTTACAGAGTAGAGAATCTTCTTTTTTCTGATACAACATCCAAACTGTAATCCATTCTATAGCATTTATGTACAATGTTGGACATCTGAGTAGGTTGTAAAACCGCATTTACAAAAAAGCAAGTATGAATACAGACATGTACAAAAAAAACATCATATTATCTTTCATTAATCATTGTCATCCAATCATGTGTGGTCACATTATTTAAAGAATATGACAAGAAGTCAAAACTCTTAAAATAATGTAACCAAAGGAGGTTGAAAGGTTACGTTTGATAAAAGATAACAGAAGAAATCTATCACTCTTTGTGGTTGGAGGAGCGATCACTTCTTTGTCCACCAAGAATACGAGAAATCTGTAAACCTCTACTGAAAGCTTGGTTGAAGAGCATACGAGTTTGAAATTCTGAAACAAATGGGAACCATGCCAAGAAAGCAACTGGTGTGAAGAGAAGCAAGCCCATTATCACTTCATATCCACGAGCAAGTGCCCGAATAGACCCCCAAAACCCAGTTTTTTCAATCACAGGTTTACAAGCTTGTGCAATCTTGTACAAAGAAAAAACAAAAGACAATGAAAATGAAATGAGTATATATGCTCAAACTGATTCTGAGAAGAGATATTGAGGTGTCCCTTTCTTATATTTTGACAATAAAGTTTCTAGTTTGCATAGGATTTGACGAAAGAGAGATACCATATAAAGACATTTATCAATGGTTTTATAGAGTGGCAACATGCATTGCTTTGATCCCTAAGAACTTTTGTGGATTGTGAGCATAAAGGGTCTGTCAGAAGCCATTTTGAATAGCTTTCCAAAAATAAATAGCTATTTTTATGATTGCAAACAAACATAAACTAACTTAAGTTTTATTTTTTAAAAATCTCTAACAAGAAATCACTAGATTATGTTACATCATGATCACTTCTTTTTTCAATCCTTGTTGGGCTCATAATTATTAGCAACTTTACAACTTCTTTACAACTTCATAGGGTAAACTACTTAGCAAGTAAACAATTTTGGAAAACAATTTGCATAGATGTGCACTCTCTTAGGGATCAAAGCAACACAAATTGACATGGATCAAACATTGACTTGAAAGAATATGTGAGTAAAGAAAAAAAAAGGTATTTACTGACCAGCAGCAAGCCCCAGCCTGTTGGCATGACTGCTAGGATGCAGACTATTATGTCCTTGAATGTCAAACCAGCAACTGCTATTAAGACTATGAAGATGGTAAGAAATGTCAAGAAAATTGAACCCTCAATCAATCGAAATAAAAGCTGGTAGTCTGCGCTAAGGCGTCGCCTGCCGAGAGATACACCCTGCAAAGTTCCAATATTATAACAGAAAGAGATGAGTTAGGGGTGTAAGAGAAAATAAGAGTGTGGGTGGACATGGTTACTCTTCAATATGTCTAACCATGGTAAAAGAAAACGTAGAGAATGTACCTAAAAGTTAAACATATTATGTGGATCTGAGCTTTTAATATTTAACTGAACCAAACACAGGACACAGTGACAGAAGTGTCTCAATTATTTTAGTAATGCAGTGTTAAGACCTGTACGAGGTGAATCATGGTTTTACCATGTAACCTCTTTATTTGCTGTTTTTCAAGTAACATAATGCCTAGACTCAATAATGGTGTTCATAAACAAAGCACTAAGCTGCATCTTTGAAAAATGAATACACCAAATCTTAACATATAGAATATAATAGTGTGAAATCTCACCTTCATTAAACCCAATATTACAAAGATTATCATCCATGAAACACCATAAACCTGTAAGCCAATAGTAACAACAGTTAAACTGAAGTTCTTGGAGCTAGGAATTGGGGACTTATAAACAACCAAAAAAGGAGTGTTCCTAGGTAGAACTGGGTAAGAAAGAACTTACCAGAACACTTTGAGTTGAATCAGTAATTGACAGGTGATATACAAGGCCATATTGATATATGAAAAAACGGAGGGCTAATATGATCTCAGTAGCAATACCACGCTTTCCGGAGTGCCGGAGATGCTCATGTTCCTTTTCCCACCAGGATTCCCAACTTTTATCAGGTGCTACACCAATGCCTCCACGGTTGCTTATCCATTTATGCCAATCTGTCCAGTCATCAACTATCTTCTGCCACTCAAAGCCTGATGGATTAAAAAGGAAGGGAGCAAAAAGCCATGTCCCTACCATGAACCACATGGTTATAGTAATGAAAATATAAGCAACCACTCCTCTGTATGCATGACCAAATATATGGTATACCACAAGCAGAATCACCAGTTCAATTCCTTTAACAAAATGGCTGCGAGAATAGAGCCTGTAGTTATCAGCAAATTTAGCATGAAACACCACAAAACCACGGCCTGTGCCTCTGTACTGTGCACCTCCATGAAGCAATGTCCTTCCATAATAGTGTGTTTTTGTTCCAAGAGAAAATGTGAAAAATACAGGTGCCAACTGTAGTTGCATGAGTATAAATTCACTCAATGCCTGACGGAATCCCCTCTCCAAGCCAATTTCCATCAACATAGGCAATGCCAATAAAAGTCCAATTTGCACAACTGACTGAGAAGCAAGAGCTACTTGAAGAGCTTTGTTTTCTCGAATAGTTCTCTGTTTGTTCAAACTTTCTTCAAGTCCACTAAGGGAAAGATAGAGGCGTCCATAAAGGAATACATAAACTGTGAGGACAGTTACCTGTCAAAATCAAAGTCAGTATTTGCAACAGATCATATTCATATATGCTACAAGTAGGGTAGATTCCACACATACCAGGGTACTGAAATAGAAGCCGATGGTAGTGTAATAGCAAGATAGCATTCGGAAGAAATCAAAACGGTGTCCAAGCCTGTATATGTCTCTACTCATTGTCTGCTCACCGTTACCAGCAGCGATTTTTGCTTCAAACATTGATATCTGGTTAAGTCCCACATCCCTTCCTTTACCAACTTGTATGTACTCATGATGAGTGACATTTCCTTCACGTAAAGTAGAATTGAAACCTACACACCATAAATAAACTTTAACAATTAGATAACCTTTTGAAAGAAACAGAAACAAGTTGCATACATGATACAGGAAAAGAACACGTGCCTGCAAATATATCCTCACTCAAGTTGATGACCTTAGAAGCCTTGCTTACACCCCCTCTTGTCAAGTGGAAAAGTCTATCAAACACATCTGGATGGCCATAATGGAACCGCACTCTGAATGAAAGGAATAAAAACATTACTGATATAATCAAACAAAAACTGACAACACTGGAGACATATAGACTAAAATTTTAACTCAACATCTGAATTGTCACACAGCACTTGACCGACCTTAACACAGAGAAAGAATATATCCTAAGAAAAAGTAGGGAAATATAACTAATATTTATATTCTTGCTACTTCTACATTTCAGTAACTTTGATTATATTATGTTGTTAGTAGGATATTTAAGTGTACTACTAGAAGCTGTTAAAAGATTCTAGAGATCTTTATGTAATTCTTACTATAGGGTTAGAGTCCTCTATACTGATGTACTATTTTAAATAAATCAATTAAATAAAAATCTTATTTCTTTCATACTAATCCTTTCAAGTTAGTATCAGAGCTCCCAATCTTGTGAGCTTGCTTCCACATTTTTTCCTTATCGTCTTAGTCATGGTTCTTTATAGGGTTGCCTGAAATGCACCCAAATTTTGGTTCTGTCAATGCTGCCCCCAGCAACTGCCATCCGCTAGAGCCACTGGAGCCACAGCCACCATTTAGTTGTCACCAGAGTCGTTGCCAGAGCTATTGTTGGATCTTTTGTTGGAGTTGTAACTGCCGTCGTTGCTACTGTCATTGCTACCGTCATCACTGTTATCCACTGCCATTGCTGGAGCTTTCTATCTTATTGTTGTGTTTTATTTAGGAGGGAACTAAGGAATCCCTATTATTTATTTAAGCATGGAAGCTCCACTAAGAAATGTTGATCTTCCAACTACATGCACTATGTGATGAAATTGAAAGATGAAGGAAATTCTATTGTGAATAAAGGGCAATATCAAAGGTGTGTGGGGAAGCTCATTTACTTAGATCACACCAAACCTAAGATAGCCTATGTTGTGAGTGTAGTTAATCAATTCATGCATGATCCAAGGGAAAGAGACATTTACAAGCTATGAACAAAACCCTTCAATATTTGAATACAAGTCTAGGAAAGGCATTGTTGTTCAAGAGGAATGAAAAACTAAAAATGGAAGTGTATAGTGATGCATATTAGCAGGGTTTATCATAGATAGGAAATCCACCTTTGGATATTTCATGTTCTTGTGTGGAAATTTGGTGACTTAGAGAAGTAAAAAACAAATTGTTGTTGCAAAGTCTAGTGCAAAGGTTGAATTTTGAGTTGTGGCACATGGGATGTGTAAATTGTTATAGCTGAGAATTATTCTAAATGATTTTAAAGTGACATGTGAAGAACTATGATTCTTTATTGTAATAATAAGTCAGACATTAGTATTATTCACAATCCAGTTCAACATGATAGGACCAAACAAATAGAAATAGATTGACACTATTAAAGAGAAACTAGATAGTGGTATTATCACTACTTCTTATCTCTCGCTTGGGCTTCAGTTAGCAAATATGTTTACCAAAGGTCTTCCCCCTGAACAATTTCATGATCTCACATGCAATATGGGAATGATAGATATCCATTGACTAGCTTGAGGGGGAGTGTTGTTAGTAGGATATTAAGTGTACTACTAGAATATGTTAAAAGATTATAGAGATCTCTATGTAATTATTACTATAGGGTTAGAAATGGTGGAGGAACAATGTATACGAATAGTCTCCTTCTCATCTCCCCTATTTTCTAAGGGAATCCATGGTGAAACTAGTAGACAAAAGTCTTAGAAAAAGGGGGGAAATTATGAAAGTGATTAAGTTTCATTTGAAGAGAGCTTAGGAAAGGATGAAGCAACTGGCTGGCGTAGATCAGATAAGAAGTATCAGATTGTGATATGGTTTATGTAAAACTATACCCATATAGCCAAGTTTCTGCGGCTCACAGAAGTAATGCCAAGTTCAGCCCTAAGTACCTTGCTCCCATTAGAATCATTGATTATATTGTAAATGTCCACAATGTATTTCATGTATCAAAACCTATAAAACATGTTGGAGATTCAATAACCTCAACCAATCTACCCTATCAAACTGAAGGGGAACTTGCATTATCAAACTGAAGGGGAACTTGCATAAAAGGAACCTGAGGCCATTTTAGAAGAATAACTATGAAAAGGAAAGGTGCTGAAATTACTAAAGTCATGGTCAAGTGGAAACATCAACTTCCAGAGGATGCAATATGTAAGTTCTATTATGATTAGGAGATATACCCTGTATTCTATCCTTGAGGCCAAGGATGTTTCCAAGGGAGGGGCATTGATATGAAATAGAAAATCTATAGTTAAGGGTTTATGTCATTCAGTTAGGCTTTTAGTTGGGTAGAAAATGGTTAGTGGAGTTAGCTAGTTAGTTAGCTATATAAGTAGCAAGTTAGCTAATTGATCCTCATGAAAATTCATAATTTGTAACAAAGACTTTTGTAATTCCTGAAAGTTCTCAATAAAAATCATTTGGGACTTTTCTTCCACAAAGTTCCCTCTCTTCTCTATGTTCTTCAAGTTTACACTTAATTCCTAGGACTGGAAATTCTCGTAACATGTGCATGCCATTTGCACATGACATTATTTTGGTCGTAGAATCAATTGAAGAAATAAATAGGAAGTTAGAAAAACAACAATGAGCTCTGAAAGTTAAACTATAACAAGGGTTAGTATTCTGCTGCTATACATCTCATTATAAACCTCCATTTAAATACTGAAACCAACCAGAAAGACTCACTTCAAGGGGTAAGCCAACAATCTTTGTCCAATTGTCACAAAACTATGCTCTTGATTGGACATAAACCACGCAAGAGATGAAACACTGCAAGAAACATAAGGTACATAAAGATAAACGGAAAAAAATTAATAGATTACAGTTTATATCAGAAACGATATCAATTGATTCAAAATTGTTATAACAGAACATACCTGCCAGTAAATATATACTCTCGGAGTCCAAGTATTGTTGGCATTCTTGGACCATCAGGTTGTTTGAGAAATTCCTGCAGCAAATTCCTCATCTTGAAGGCTTCTTCCATATAGTTATCCTGTTACACGCAAATTTAGCAACCTGAATTTGTTTTTCAAAAGCTAGCTTCCCCTTTTTCATATATGCGTAAATAATGCAAAAAACCTGATTCATATCAATTGTTTGCAAGCCTTCCCCACGTGTGAAAATGATGGCATGGTTTTGATTTTCTGGCTTTCCCTCACCCAATATTGCTGGTCCAGGAAGCTTTATCCTGTAAATTACCTACACCAAAATAACCAATCAACAAATTGAAAAGAATTGCTACTGTTAAAGAATATATCATTGGGTTGGATATGTTTGAGAAGAATCCATCTGTCCAGATTTACACAATAACAATTAAAAAAATAGAGGAAAAATCATTTTGCTATTTTCCCCCTTGCAATGAGAAAGATGCCAATGGATGTACCAAATGATTTTGTTGTATGAATTTTGGCCTATCTTTCGGAGCTGTCATAAGTAGGCTATACAATATAATAATGTTAAGGATTTTGATCAATTTCAATACATTGACTTTGATTATTGTTAGTTCATTGGTCTACAAAACAGTACCTGGTCTAAACTCTGAACTGTTTCAGATGAATCATTTGACTTTGCCGGTAATGGAGCTTTCACTAGAGCTGAATAATAAACCTTATCTGTTTTTCGAGATGAATCTTTGATATGCTCTTCAACCTCATCAATGTAAGCAACTCGAAGAGAAGGGTACCTGCATTTGGAACTTTAGCACTGAATGTTTGCATAAGCTATGACAAGCGAGGAGGTTGGTTTGAGAGACATACTTAATCATAAGCTTTAAAATTTCTTTTGCCCTGGGATCACCAGATCGCTTATGAATACTATATTGTTGACACGAAACTACATATGTGAATTTCATGTCAGCTAATGATTGACATTGTGTCCACAGTGTCCTGTCAGTGGTTGAATTTTCCCTGCTCTCTAGTTCTGCAGCCTTGTAACCTTTCATTAATTCTGTGAAGTGAAATGGAAATATTAATCTCAGCGTGTAATAGATAAAGTAATGATTCTTCATCTTTCAATGAATCGTTTGTGGTGTGTACCTTCATCCTTCGCCATGTCAAGAAAAGCCTGTAGCTCCAACGCTTGTCGAATATACATCATTCCTCGGACTTTACTTGGTGAGAATAAAGTGAAAAGGATTAGAGGAAATTCATAATTCCACATTACAAATATAACTTTAAATTTTGTGCATCTTAAATGCAAAAATGTTTGACGGACAGGAAGTAGTTCATACCAGTTTTGGTCAATGTCTGTCCTCTGTATGATGCCCATAAACGAAGATCTTCTTCATTCTCTACTCTGAGTTTTTCTTCACTTTTATAATCAAAACGCTGAACAAAGTTTTTCCATTCATCTGCAGAAAATCATGATCAGGAGAAAAACTAAACTACAGAATTGTAAAGACTTATGGTATGAAAGGAAAATTAGTACATCATTAGCAAGGATGGACCAAGCTCTAGGTAATGGAGTTTTGTCCCATCTAAATTTTATGTATTTTTCAATTCTCGTGGTAGTATTTGGTCATTGTTTCCATTAAATTTCAGGTTGATTTCATAAAATGGTGATGAACGAGTATCTTTCAAGAAAATTTGAAGTGTACCCGTGTCTACTGTGCATCCTAGCCTCTACTGCCAAATTATTTTACTGATTATCACAATTACAAAATCAAATGGGTATCCATAGCTTTATATTTTAAGATTTTTTGTTAAGTGACTTTAAGCCAGTTGACCAAGTTTAGAGGATTAAATCCACGACATCAAAATCTTCTAATTAAACTTAGTTAAGTAGTATTAGGTTACACTATCTTAAAAAGTGAACTTTAATTTTAATTCAACTTCATAAAACTGATTTATTGAAGTAAGGCTTGCACCCATCTATCTATCTATCTATACATACATACATACATACACACACACACACACACACACACACACACACACACACATATATATATATATATATATATATATATATATATATATGTATGTACACACTCATGCAGAGGACATCAAGCATGGGAACAGTGGAAGGGGGGCCTGATAACTAGTGGTACGACCCATAAAACTCGTTAAAAAAAAAAAGGCTCTAATAAGTTTTGATTATATTTTGTAAAATGAATTTTAAACCTAACTTAATTTGATAACCTATATATTATAATTTGATCATATTTGTAAGATCTCCAATATAATACCATAAAATTTACTACATTTCAAGCCCGAAGGGCTCCAGCATGGAGGCATGCTACATTCTTGGTACATCAACATTTTTGTTAGCTATCTTGATACATCAACTTAAGCTTTAAGTTCAAGCAATTCTTTGACAAATATCAAGAGAAAATGGGAAACCTGGAAATATCTTTTGCAGGTAAAAGAGGATAGACACTCCATCTTCATTTGGCTCTTCCAGGTGATTTAAGGAGAAAAGAACAGCTTCATCAAAGTATGGTGTCAAAACACTACAAAATCAAGATATACAAAGCCATTAATATACTTTATCTATAAATTCCAGGACTTCAAAAGGCTCCTTAATCGTTATTGCATATATCACAATCATACAGAACTCATATAGGTCACTCTTATAGATTTGTCATCCTTTTCAAAAAAAAAAAAAAAAAACGGAAGATATGGAGTGAATTTACTCAATAATAAATCATAAAATTAATGTTTATAAGTTGCACATGGAATGAGCTTACGAGAAGGACATCATGTTCCGAACTTTGGGAGCAGGTGGCATATCCATAAACAATGAATTAGAGAAGAAAGTTATACGCCTCCGAGCATCCAAGTTGGATGGAACATCCATAGCAGACTCCCTGACAGTAAGCAGTAATTGAAGCCTTTTTATCTGTAAAAATCAGCAAGCACATAAAATGAAAAAAAAAAACACAGAAACAGAACAATGCAGACATCGGAAATCTGGGAAAAATGAGGTTGAGAACAAACATATAATTTTTATTTTACTTAATAATAACATTTATTATTCTGAGACTTACTTTCTCTATCCAAGCGTCAATATCTGTTTCAACAGGAAATTGAAGTTTACCAAAGAACGTATATTGTTGATCAAGGGGTGTAAACCTTTCATCTTTCCCATAAGACCCACCATGGCTTGAATCTAGCAATCTACAAGAGAATAATAATTAAACCAAAATGAACACAACTTATGAAATAAGTAAGAGAAACATAAAATTTCAAATGACTAACCCCTCACTGTCTCCTTCCATTATGTCTCTGGTCACAATCTCTAGCATGTCAAGCAAGAGTATCACAATTGAATCCTTGTCTTCCACTTTGTTATCCAACTGAACATATAACAACAAAATTTTATTAAAGTTCACTCTTGATCAAAGAGAAAATGTAACATTGCTATTTACATATAATTACCAAAAGTTCAATCAGTTGAACAAATCGATCATACAGATTAGGGACAGCACTCAGATTCAACTCAGTCAGCAAAGCTTTGTTTTCTATGTGCTCATCAACTCTTTGAAAAATATTTTGTATAACCCTGCATTTGTGAAACCATACATCATGCGGGTGTATCAAACTTTGTTTTCATGCATAACTCAGATGCTTTGAAACTTACAATTTCTCACGTTCTCCAAGAACCAAGAAGTTAATAATGCTTTTAAAAGAAGCATAGCATTCCTCAACAGCAGATTTCATGTACTTGTCTCTTGACATTCTCTTTTCCAGTTCTTGTCCTTTTCCAAAACTGTCTTTGGCCATTGACACAGCTATAGGGATCTGTGCAACAAATAGAGTTTTAAATGATTTAAAAAGGATCCACATTATTCTCTCACACCCACACAAAGTAATTGAACACAGGTATATGAACCTTGCTAGCAAGTAAGAAAGGTGGCCACTGGATGAGGTTTAAAGATCGGTCGGCCGAATATGGTACGAGCATGAGGTCCATCTCCCTAACATTTCACTTTAGTCAGACTTATTTGCAACAAAAAATAAAGGCTTCACATGAAAACGAGAAAATCTCAATATTCTAGTAGTTCAAGCTTTATCAAAAGCAAAGAATCAAGATATTGAGAAAATGTTAAGTCATAGCCCTACCTGTTATCAATTAGGTCCTCTTCCCTCAGACTAGTGATTATTTTGTTCCATAACTGTGCAAATCGTGCAGATTCCTTCTCTTTATTAGAAGATACCTGAAACAACAGGTTATATAAGGATCAAATTGATATTTATAAAAGAAGATTACATCTAGAAAACAAATACAAGACAGGTAGATTGGGAATGATATCAACAAAAGAACCATTCAACTCAATAGTGTCATATTTGACAAGGAAACACCTTAAAAACTAATTCATAATTGAAACCCAAAATGTATGATTAAAGCTACAAGCCTGACTCATAAAAGGTGTGTCTGAAAAAATGTCAAGTTAAATTCTAGAATAAAGCCAAATGGATATAGAGACAGTCTCTTTTACACTACTAAACCTCAATAATAGATAGATTTAGTTAGGAATGCATGTCTCCGAGGCTTCCTCCCAGAGCTACTTGTAAGTTCCTCAGAAGTATGTTTTAAATCTTACTATCCAAGCTTGCAGGTTAATGATGAGTATTCAGTAAAAACATAGACATAATCTGGAAAAGTTTCAAAACCTGTTCAAAGTTGCGAGAAAAGTGGGCCTTTAGGCCCTTCTTTCGTTTTGTCTCAGTCTGTTCCGCGGGAATCAAGCAACCATTAAAAGCACCCGGAATTGAATCAAAACGAGACCTAAGTAATTCCAAGGTTCGAATCTGAAATTAAAATGAAAAAAAAAAATGAATTATGTTTATGAATTTCAAGATCCATAAATCCACAGTTAAAGTAGCAGAAAAAACATTCTTTACCTTAGTTTGTACAGCAAAAATAACAGAAGAAAAAACAAATCAATCAAAACTTGAACATTAAACCCCGGACCATTTCATAACTTTCAATGTTTTTTTAACTTTGTTAAGATCCAATTGCAAGTGATCGAACTTGAGTTGAACATTAGTATTCATAATTAGTAATATAATGAACAAAATATAACAGAATCAAGAGTGTACAAAAAGGAAAATAGGAAGCCTTAATTTGAAAAGACAGAAATAGTAATATTACTTTTTAATTGAAATTTTGTATAGTTGTTAATATATAGGCTTAGCTACATCAACTAAACCATGTTAAAATCTTCTAAGTATGGAAATGATGCATTCTAATAATCTTCACTTCTAAGCAAGTGTCAATAGACAACAGGTTTTGAGACCAAAAAATTAATACTTAATACACACACAATAGACAAACCTCTCCCAATCGTCGAAATGCACCATATATGCCTCCCCATATTGTAGAGAATATAGCATACCAAATCTGTGTATCCATAAAGTAGACCTACAAAGGGAACCTTGTTACTATTAAACACATAGAACAAAGAAATAATGAAATTAGTGAGACATGTGATAGCAAGATAGAAACGTACAAGTATGATAGGGGACCATATAGCAATCACTACACCCATATTGTTTCTGGCTGCACGTAGTAGAATATGATATTAAGAACAAACATTATATAAACTACAATCATTTTTTTATTAATTCCAAGTGTTACCATGAGGGAAGAACTCATGCCATCTGTAATCTGATACATGAGCATTCATGATGGCTCTTGTTGGACCCACAAGAGGCATTATCTGCAGTTTTGAAGAAATTAAGGTAATGATTTTAAGGTCAATATAAGATGCTACAGAAAAGTCTGCAACTTTGCAGGTATAGAGACACTCCTAAACTAGAAAAGATTCCTTAGATAATAGACAGTAATCACACTATATGAAATTGCAGATTCCTATACACAGAAGCACATACTAATATTGATATGTACACAATGAAATTGGGTAGAAATGAACCGGTTAGAAAATGGAACTCAGATAAAAGTAACTGGAAAAGTGAAGAGAAAGAAGAAATAAGATCAAATGGAAACATGGTCGAATCTTTACCTCCAGGTAGTAACTGAATGCTAATTTAGCTAGAATTAGGAGAACCCAGAAAGAAGTGTACCTATAAAATTAAGACAGTTACAGTTTAACCAACAGATATGACAAATGAAAATGATCAAAGGTGAGGATTGAAGAAATTAACTTCGTTCCCTTACTTCAACAATGAAAGTGGACCTTCTTGCATTCCTCTTCCAACAAAGAGGCGAGGCTGCAAATTGTTGAAATGAAAATTGAGAGAAAATAAAACAATAAATACTGAACAAATTAACTGAAAAAATGCTAAATATATGTTCTTTCTCGTAAACCAGTGTCTACCTAACATTTAAAAGAAAAACTAGACAACACAAATAATATTTGTCTGAAGTATTTCTTAAGGAATATAAAAAGGCATTGGTTTAAAAGAAAGTACACATATCATTATATATATAAGCATAAATACACAAGCCAGATATGCCTCTGTTTACCTGAGACCACCACATCATGAGCTTCACAACACCATTGTTAGACCTCTCAAGATACCGGCGAATGAATGGGAACACAAATAACAGTGCAGAGAGAATGTTTGGAGATAAGTAAATGAAGACAGCCAAAATGAACAGAGAAGGGGAACCTGTACCATTGCCAAACCAATTTTTAATGGTTTGTGCAAAGCCAGATGGATTTTTCCAACTATAAGCATAAGTGACTGGTAAAATTATGACCCATGCTGCTGCTAAAACCGCCTTAAATATATACCGCAGCTTCACATGAAGTGACATGACGTTCCTTGCTTTCCAACTAAGGACAATGTCCAGAACGGCTGGAAAAGTATAAAGACAGCATAATCAACTTTTATGGGAATTTATAAGCATGAGTCATCCTGATAAAAATTCTCAGTAACTTTTTGAAATAAAAGTTAATTAAAACAAAGAAACAAGAGATTCAAAATCTTGTGAACATTTAGAATAAGGATTTATATTATCTTTTATGGTCTTGCTTTGATATGTCTATTGTAACCATCACTTGGAACAATAGTCTCAGAATACTATTTCTGTATTTCTTATTACTTCTGAGTTTGGCTGCTATGAAATGAACCCACTAGGCACAGAGAACGAATTAATCTCTAATGTTAGTTAAATGAAATAATCAGCATCATTGAGTCTGCTAGGCTTCATTTTCAAAAGTTTGACGGAAGAAATCTCCTGAAACAAATTTTTAACATTTATATGCTAAAAGGAAAAACTAAAACGTAAAGTGGAAAGAAAGACATTTTTTATGCTGAAAAACTGGGTTATATAGTCTTTTCTCTCCATCTCTTTTCCAATACATTAAGTCAGACAAATGATATGGAAACAAAAGTTGCATGTTTTTTATCTACCTTGTGCAAGCTTCAATATTGCAGCAGTTATGAAGATGCTAAGAACTTTCTTGAAAACATCACCCTCAAATACAGAGCTTAATTGGCCAGAACCATTCCAAGCAATGATTATCATCGCCTTAATTGAAAAGCATGATCAGCACCCTCATTAGATTGGATGGATGCAGAGTGAAGTAAAATGTTGTATATAAAAATCTATATATATGAAACTATTACCTGCAAACAGAGTATATAAAAGCTCCACATTCTATCGAAACTTCTAAATACATGCCAAAATGTGCGTATTTCAACAAAATTAACTTTTCCACTCCATCGGTCAGTGGCACGAACTCTGTTTTCCTACTTTCCAAAATGAAGCATAAGAAAAAAGCAGTTAGGATATAAGATCACGGACAGAGGATGCTTCATTCATGTTTCATGTTTGAGGAAAACATTTGAGGAAAAACTAGACGTATGCATCTTTAATAAATATTGAATTCCAATATATGCAATTCTGAATACAAGTCCTATAAGCACTAGTTATGATCATAATTACATTTTAAACCACAAGTTAACCTATATATGAAATTTTGAATCACAGAAGGCTAAGAATGACCAAGACAATAATCAGTTTTCATCAGGACGCAGTCTCTAATTAAGCTTCTTGTTAATGGTAATAGACTGTTTTGTTGGAGTTCGAGCAAAGTAAGAAGCTTAAGTTGTTCTTGTTACACAAGCCAATGAATAATTCTAATCCCATACCAGACATGAAGTATGACATACCTCGTCTTTGTTATCCTGACGTTGCTCCCGAGGTAAAGGCACAGAGAAGAAATCAGAGTCAACACGCATGGGCCACCCTAACCGAAAACAATCAAGTGACCTACAATTTGGGAAAGATAATCTATTTAAGGATAAAATTAGTACAATGAAAAACTGCCACATAAAAAAGAAGCATAATACCAAAAATATTCATTTAAATCATCATAGTTTCTCCACTGAGAATGCTTTGCTTTTCCCATATTACTCCTCTTAGCTTCCTATAATACACAAAACTCCCATGAAATAGATAAACAAGGCTATGAAATGTTGAAATTAAACAAAAGAATTCTTCAGATTATAATAAGGCAGAACTCACCTTGGCTATTACATCATATATTGGTTTTACCACTTTCATAAGAAAAGCCTCATTTTCACCACCATAAGCAGGCTTTACTGGTTCACCGGTAAGCGGACTAACATTTCCGGCTAACATCCCATACAATTCAAATGCCATCTAGTCAGATGAAGAAAAAGATATGCTTAGGTTTTGTTCATAATTATTTTGACAGTCAAATCAAGCATCAGAAAGTTGATTTTACATCATAAAATGAAAGATTATGAAAATTTTGAACTACCAAAATAAACATTCAAGTACATGCTTGAAAGATGGTGGTGGTTTAGTCCCACATCAACCTATTGTTGCGGGTTGCACAATGGCGGAGGCCAGGTGGGCCAAGTCATAATCCAAGTGGGATTCCTAGTAGGACAATTGCTGAGGGAGAGATTGTTACATGTGGCATCAATTGTCTCGTAGCGGAGGCCAAATGGGCTGGTCACAATCGAATTGTGGTGTTTGGGCTAAGTTACACTCTTAAGTAAAAAAAATCGTGCCCTGACTAATAGCTATAGCTTTTGGTCCAGTGGTAAACGCTCGATTCTAACAATTGGTGTCAAAGTCAAGGTCACGAGTTGGATTCTTGGTGGACAATTGTTAAGGGAGATTTCTAGTAGGACAATTGCTGATAAATTTCTAGTAGTGTGCAATATACTTGGAAAATAGATAAAAACATCATGCATAGAAAATGCCAAAAGAGTTTCTAGTGGAAATGAGTTCACTCTTAAAAGTTAGATTTAGGTCTAGCTTAACCCTATAAAAACAACTTGAAAGGTGAGGATTGTCCCATTTATATAGTCTTTTGACACTATTTCTTGTCAACATGCGATAAATTTTTCTCTATTAACCATCAATGAATAGAAGGGTCTGATTCTCTCATTTTAGACTGAAGAAATATTTTTATTTAAATAATACTTACGTGATGGTAGATATAACAAAGGCATTCTGGCATAAACCTCAAGTTTGCAGCTTCTCCCCATATAAGAAGATATAGGCCCATGTATAATAATTTGCGCTGTTGCATTTCCTGCTGAATAGTTGGCAACCTAGCAACCATTTGAAAATAAAGATTAAAACTTAAAAAAAGTGTATATAGCAAAGGTCGACACTAGTTGTTTGTGCAAATCAAGTGAATAAGCTGACTTCATCTAGAAGGATGGCCTTGGCCGTTCTTGCCCCTTATCCTTGACTGGAATGAATAGTTAAAAAATTTCACATCTTTTAAGAGTCAAGACCGATGGTAATTTACAAACACTGTCCTGTAACAAACTGAAATACCTTTTTACGACAAACTAATAAGGAAGCCTAAATTCCAAAGTGAACAATACATTCAATATGATGATTCTAACAATGCCAGCAGACTTGAGGTCTGAATGCAGATTGATCTCTACCCTCACTAGGTACTTATAAGACCATAAATTTCAATTTGACACCCAAATAAACTAGCATTTGAAGTAACTACTAATTGAGATATGCAAATCTCACCAGAGGCTACTTTTGCGGCCCAAATACTTGCACCATTTTTTGTAGTTTCTGAAGAGTTTCTTCATCACTTCATTTAAAGCACGATCATCCAACTAAATAAGAAAGTGCAATATGTAAGAAACAAAGGGAGAAAAGTACGTTTATATAAAAAAATAAATGCAGAAGCCATAGAAATAGATAAAATCAAACCTTGGGTTGTTGATCAGGTTTTGGAACTTGTCGTATATGTACATTAGCAAGCAAAAGAATCAAGTGCTCCCTTTGATTTTCCACATTATCCTTCTGCACAAATACAAGATAACCTTTAAATGATATATAAAAAATTAAACACCAATGGTAGACATAGATCAGTTCAGTCTCTACCTGGAAACCAAACATCAGCTGAAGCCAGTCCAGAATGTCTTCATTTACTTTGTTAGCATGACCCTTTGTCCAAGGCAAACCCCTTATATTACGGAGTGCCAAAACCGCAGCTTGAATCTGTAAAAGCAAATAAGCACATGCAACCTAATCAACACTTCAAAAATTATTTACCATATATTGTTTCATTACCGAATATTGAAGATTCTTATATCTTTTCTGCCTGTGTTTGTAACACAGGCAATGCTAACCCACTGAAAAACTCGATGTTTCTAGCCTTTGATTCAGTGATTCTACTGCCTTTCTACAGTTTTTTTTTTTTCATTAGCTTAAACAGGAGTTTCCAAGTTTTAATACAGAGTGTTACCTCTTTGAACCTTACGTATCAAGCATTAACTCATATGAAAAGTTGATTCAAACATAACTATAGAGAACAAACCTCATGATATTTCATTATAGCCTCTTTTCCACTCTCTGGATCAAGTGGCAAAATATTATAAGGGGAATATAATTGCTTCTGTTCCTCAACCTTAGTATGAGCTTGCATAATCTGCAATTAAATATCAAAAACAGAATGTCATAATCAAAATAAAGCAATCAGTGAAGAATCAACACATTGTTCTCTTTATATGTAAACTTTATTAAGAAAGTAGTTTTACCTCTTCAGATACTGGAAGATCTTCCGTTCGATTAACTGCCTTCAATACCTCAAATAAAACAGCAGCCGTTTGATATGCTTTTGTGAGCTGAGCACTGAGGAATCAAATGGTGTTAATTACAGATAATTGTGTAATATAAGACAGAAAAAATCAGGTCAATGACCAAATGATTGATTCAATGATGTTGTAAACCCACCGGTCCTTATCAGCAGCATTTTGTAATGCTTGAATATACTTTTCGTAGTACTGCCTATAAAAGGCCTGCATTTCACGAGCATCACTCTTTCTTCTTCCCTCATATGTTGTGACATTTTCCTGTTATTTAATGGAAAAGTACTTTCATATCTTCACATTTCCAAACAACTGAATATCAATACATTCAACTCTAACATAGGAAGCATCTGTTTTTTGGTTTTTCACTGATTCATTAGTATACTCAAATTAGAAATCATTACACAAGTCTTTTCAAATCTCCTAATTGTGGCATCAATTAGTCAAGGTATGAATGATCCTAAAAGGATTGAAATCATTAAGCAAAGAAAAGATTGTACGAATTCTTAACAAATGAAATCAGAAGTCCACCTTCTCCAGACGCTGAAGAAGAGCAGTTTTGAATTGGCGAACACCACGTCCACTAGACTGGGGATCTAGTCTGTGAGCTAGTTCAAAAGCATAAAACCGACCTAATGATAATAAAGACATGAGCATTAGATAAAGAACATTCACATCAAATTTCAGAAACCATCTCATGGCTGTGTCATTCTATGAGACTAGCATATATATCCAAATAGAATAATCAAAAGAGAAGGGCAACAAGGAAAAGGTAACTAAAGAAGAAAAAACTGCAACATTTTTTTAAAACAACCCTCAAACATTTTCCATCAAACTCGGAATCTGTTAAGTCAAATCCATCAATAGAGCTTACAACCCCATTTGTTTTCCTTTTCAATGAATATTAGCATCATGGTATGGTATCTATTCTTTTTATTAAATTTAAGGTTCTAAACATTATTAGACTTCAACTTTTTGCACACCCTTACAGAACAAGAACTTATCCTGTAGTTATCTAACCAAACTTGTCAAATAACATACACACCTTACATGGTTCATATGCGCAACTTTTACAGAAACTTACAGAGATAAGCAACTCTTTTATTGCTGGCGTCTACTTCATTAGCAACACGGAGGATGGGAGCTATCTCAACAAGTGAAGAAGGCACCACTTCACTGTCCAAGATTGGGTCTGCTCCTAAATTTCCAGCAGTCTGAGTTCGTAGTATACGCCTTTGCGGAGGCTGATCAGACCCCCTTCTATAAGACATCTTCACACCTCAAATTTATCAATCTATATCACTTCTAGATGTTATCACTCCTGTAACAAGTAAAGAAGTGAATCACTGTATAGCTGAGATATCAAAATTCATAGTGATGTCTAACATGATCTCATATGAAAAGAAGTGAATCATTGATGTTAGATAACTGACATAACTGATATAAGATATATCAGTTCTGGTTTCTGTTGTATCATTCCTCTATATACATCTCTTCTTGTTTTATCTTTCTTACAATTGAAGTACATAGCAAAGACCTTCAGGAAAAAAGAATTGCTGACAATTATGAGAAATGATGGCAAATCAAATCAGAAAACTGACCCTTCATAACTCTGCCATTAAAATCACTTTTCAATGGTTGGAAACACAAACACATGAAGTTTGGTTATTTGTCACAGTCAAAGATAAAAAAAATTTCTTTCCTCACTACCCCTTCTCTTTCGCTGCCCCTCTGTATGTGAGATATGAAGATTGGAAGGAGCATATAAGGTAAGGATGGTTGTGATTATACTATTCTCATGATCCATCACAAAGTAAAAATTCTATTCTATTTGCCCTGAAAAGTTGAATATCCATGAAACCCCATATAAAGTACATGCAGAAGAATTAGAAGAGGGAATTACCAGGGAAGGAAAATTCCCCAAAACCACGATTGCTACGATTAATAATAAACAGAATTGAAACCAGCTTCCCGAATTCAAAACATGAAAGAAAAACCAAAATCCCAATTGCAAGAAAGCGCCAATAAACACACCTCAAAAGGCCATGGATGAAACTCTGCCACAGAGGCAGTGATATCTTGGTTTCTGCAAGACACACAAATCAAGCAAGAAACTTTCTTTCAGTCCCCCACTGTCTCTGAGCAACCCATCATGCAGGACAGAAAAAAGGATCAACTTTTACACGAATCATGTTGCGAACAACTAAGCACGTGCAAGGGAGTGTGCTAGGAAGATCAAATTCAACTCCATAATTGTCAAGGTAATATTTTTCAAAAGATAAAACAAGGGGGGTGTCTGCAATCAGTACTGGTCCAAGTGACAATAAAATAAATAAAACAAAAGCCTTTACAAGAAAGTAAAAAGGAGAAACCAGTTAAGAAGCTTACATGGTTGTTAGATAGTGTGAGAAACAGAGAAAGTGAAAGTGCAGTAGAAGTTGTTGGGAATGAATGAATGATGAGTGAGTGAATGAGTGCAATCAATAACTCACAAATGAGTGAACCAAGAGAGAGAACAATGGTAACAGAGGATTGGTGGCTTCATCTGCATGCTTGTTTAAAGTCAATGCTCTTTAGCGGGTAATGGACTTCCAATCAAAGAAGGCCACGTCATCACTTGAAGTTCTGTATGGTTTCTTCTTCTAAAACAAACACCTTGCTTAAAACAAGGAAAAGAAAATGTAAAGGTGGAAAAAAAGGTTGTCGGAAGCCATTATTAATTGTATATCTAGAACCAATTTTAATTTGATTTCTACCACCATTATCATTAGGTTATTTAAAAAAAAAAATAGTCAATATCATTTTTTAATATACCTCTTATCAATGTTTTTATATAATACGATTAGTGGTGTAAAAATAAATTATCTCATAATTCCATCAATGAGTCAAGAGTAAAAATATAATCAATTAACTCGACCCATGTTCCAAAGGGCTATGAGTTTTAGTCTCATCGTGGTCCTATATTTGAATATTTTGACCTAGTTTAAAAAGATAATTTTAAATCTAAAATTTTGAAAGTTTGTGTTTTTAAATTTTAAATTACATTAATGAAATTAATTTTATTTTTCACATATAATAATTGAATACATACATTATAATACACATGTATATATTTTACTCAAATAATTTCATTTTAAATTTTTCTTAAATTATAATTATTATTTAAAAAATGGTTTGATTGTAACTCTAAGTTCATTTGGATTGCTGGTTAAATGAAAACAAAAAGAAAATCATTAAATTTATAATTATAATTATTTTTTTGAATCAATTTACTTTTAGTCTATTTTATGTATTTATTTATCATACCAAACATTTTAAACACCTCTAGGTACAATTATTGTTAACAAATTTATCTGTATATAATGATCCATAAATTAGATGGTAGTATAATAGATTTTAAATTGCCAACATATAGTGGTATGCAATTAAAAGTTCAGTAATTTTTATCTTTTATGCTTTAATGAAGAGAACACTTATTGAGGCAAAATTAAAGGGTTGTGGTAGTAGTTGTTGATTTATTTTATCTTAATGTTGTACACTTTGAATAGATAGGATAAAAAGAGAGAAAAAGGATTAACCTTTGATGATGATCCTTTGAAAGAAACGAAGATGAAAATTATTGTGATATTTGAATATGATTTGGACAGTGATTTTATGATAACTTGTTGAATGGATGTGTTTTTGTTTGTGGTTATCCCAACTTTTTTAAATCTGGTGAATGGATTCTCTTTTTACTTCTTTTTCTTATCTTTATTTTGTAGCTTTAAAGGTTCATGTGCTACCTTCCACCTCTAAATTATAGTGCTTTGGCCTATCTCTAAAATATAGCAGTATGAATCACAGCACTTTTTTATTAGAACCTTGCCCTTATATTTTGTCATTATTTCTTTTGGCACACATGAAACTTCAGATTTCATATTGTATATTTAATTCAAAGTTGGACCACGAAAATATGATGCACACTTGATCAACTTCCTGCATCTTTAATTGAGAAATCTTTGACTTGTAGACCTCTATCAATTACTAATAAAATCGACTAATAAAATCGACTGTTATTCACTTCGAAATTTTAGTCCAATTTAGTTATTTATCTTTAAAAATGTGTGAAATTAGTCATTTTAACCGAATTTTATTAAGTTTATTTGATATTTCAAACATGTTTCATGAGAGTATTTGAGTTATTTACATCTTTTGACACATTTTTACTTCAATGTTATCTAAAATGCTATGATGAAATATATTTAAAATGTCATATAAACTTAACAAAATGTGATTAAAATGATTCATGTATTTCTAAAGTGGGAGAGACTAAATTGGTTCAAAGTGTTAGGAATCCAAGTGTGAGTCTAAGTCCCACATTGACCAGAAATGAGAAAGTAGAACATTATATAAGAATAAAGACCCATAAACCCATTGCCTTAAGGTTTTGAGTTGAGAATGGTGTCAGTGTCTTATGTGGTTAGGCTCAGATCTCATTGATGTTGTTCTCCCTATGTGATTGGGCTCAGGTCTCATTGGTGTTGTTTTCCCCGGTGAAACTCCCTCTGTAACAACCTAACACAAAGAATAACTAATTTCAATTTTCATTGAAAGTTAAGATAAAAAACATATTTAACTCTTATTTAATTCATATAGTTAAAACTCAAAATAATAAAAGACAATTTAAATATATTTTCTAACTTTATACTTTTAAATGCTTTCAAAATATAAAAACATGATTATTTTTTACAACAGTACCTCAAATGTTGAAAATTCTTTTAAATACTATTTTATATTTAAAGAAAAATGATTATTTAAAGTATAAGTGATATCGAGTTCTTATTTATTACTTTCTTTTCTACTTAAATCCTTAAAAAATATTAAATTATCAATGAAAAATTTATGGTAAAATAGATTTTATTAATGAATTTTATAATTGAACTTTTTTAAAATCCCTTCTTAAATTGGTCATAAATGGATTTTGTTTAGAGTTGGTCAATAAATTTATCGATAATTGAATTTTTTGAAAATTTTTCGATAAAAATCTATATGTAATTGATTTTTTTTTTTAAATTCATAGGTTATTCTATCATTAAATACATAGGTAAGTCCATCACTAAAATGGGAATCAATTTTTTTTCCAAATCTAACAAAATATTTATTATAAATTAATTAGAGATTGGTGAAAAGAAAGTGAGAAGATGATAAGAGAAGACAACAATAGTGACAGAGATAACAACAATAAAGAAGAGGAACTGAAAGTGACAACAATAACTAGTAGAGAAGGAAAAAGAAAATGAAGATTTACGTGCTTATTCTCTCAGTTATTAGTTATTCTAAGACATTAATTTATAATTATACAGAATGAATGACTCATTTAAAAAATATTAAAATCAAAGGATAATGAACATAACTATTTACTATCGGTGTCACTCTTCAATGACACAATAAACCTTAACCATCTTTTGCACTTAAAAATAAAAGAACATAATATTAACAAGAAATAAAACAATAGCAAACTTCAACAAAAACGTGCTACACCAAAATTATAGCTAAAAATAAAAGGAAGTTGACACCTATCCTAAGAGAAACCTGGGGTAAATGATAACTTTTTTTTTGTAAGGGTTATTAAATTTTAGTCTATGCCATATATATGTATATATATATATATATATATACAAACGGCAAAGTTAAAGTTATAGACAATTTTCCTCTTCTTAATATTCACACTATAAAAAAATATTTCATTAATCATCAATTTTAGTAACCAAAAGTTTAGTTACTATAATGACTAATTTAAATACTAGTTTACAAAATAAAATTGGTTAATAAAATAATTACTATTATGAATAAAAATTTATAATTGATTTCAAAATTGGTTTCTGAAATTTAGCTACTAAAGGAAATTGGTCACTAAACATTAGTTATCTAGTTTTTTGTTACAAAAAAATTAATTTTTAAATTAATCTCTAATTAATTAGTAACTAATTATAATTTTTTTATTCATAATAGTAATTATTTTAGTAACTAATAATTTTTTTTTAAAATTAATATCTAAATTGGTCATTATTTTTATTTATAAAAAATAGTTATTAATGAGACATAGTTTTGTAGTGTAAATTTTGTTACTTAAGAATGAAGATGTTAGTAGAATAAATATTTAGAGATGAACAAATATCAAACTAGATATTATTGCTATATTTAATTCATTGATGAGTCAACGGACATAACATAAGATAATTTGGAAAATTAATTGAGTGTGAAGAGTTAGTATCACATAAACCATTTAATATATTTATTAATTGACCGAATGGTAATGAGTGCCTTATTTTTATGAAATCAAGTTGTTAGCATCACATCAAACTTTAATTTTATTATAGATTGATTTACACTTTGTGACAGATAAAAGTCTTTGTGGGTGGTGGTATTAAGTGTTGGATGATATAAAATAAAGCATCGTTTATTATCTGTATTTAGTGAAAGAGAAAAAAAAAAAAAGAGGATTTTTTAAGAGATAAGATATATAAAAAAATAAGTTTTTCATAAAATAATAAGAGGTAATTAACATTCATAAGAGTTTGTTATACATGCACTCCCTCTTCACACAAAATTTCTAACTTTTGTGACTTTGTTACAATTGCATTCATTCTCTTCCAAAATAATATAATTTGGTTTAGACGAGACTATAACAACACCCTTTGATATATTTATTTTAATTATATGTGCATCCTCTTTTTATTTCTACTCAAACTTTTGTGATTTGGGTAGTCCATCCCTAATTAACTATTTTATTCTTTATTTTCTCGTTTTTTATAAATATTTTTTTTTTGAATAATATCTGACTTTAAATATGTTAAGATAAAATCCTAATAAGACATTTGAAGTTGTACACATTATCCATTTATGTGCTTTATTTGTAGCAAGTGTTTTCTAGTGAAATTGTTTTGTTAACATTATCCGAGAGTGGGTCATAGTGTCAATTCTTAAGTTTTGTTATGGCTTTTGTTTGAAAAAAATTTCTGAGAAATATTTGTGATCCATATTTGATATTCCAGTGCATGAAAAGAGATAGAGGTATATGTTGGTTTAATTAAATATAGAGGATGTTAGTCTAATAAAATGGAATATATATAGAATATTTTAAAAAATTAAGGAATGCATATGTAGTATTTGTAAAACATAGAAAGAATTAATGTAATAGTTTTAATAAGTACATAAGCAAAACTAAATGTAAAAATTAATAAAAAAAAAACACTTTTAATAACTTACAATCAACTAACGAAAATAAAGTAAAGTGTCAAAATAATTATTCTAAAAATGAGAAGCATGGGTAATTACCATAAACCTTAGAATATATTATTATAATTAACTTAAAAAAATTATTCTAAACTTTTCATCCCGTTTGGAGAGAAAAATAACATTTATATAAATTTTATTTTTATTCTTTCATCCTTCCATTTTACTAAACAAATATAGATTTAAGATTACATGTGTTTTATCATTTTATTTTTACATTTTTTTCTCATTTCAGTTAAATACTTTTTATATTAACACAAAAATGAATTAAAGATATAACTTATTGTTTTTTAGCGGTTTTAAAACGTTTGTCGTTCCAATTATATATTGGTTAAATTAGGTTTCAACATTTAACGGGAAGTACATTTAATCGATAATGCACGTATAATCGATTATTTACGAGATAAATTGCAAGTGTTTTTCAAAAACTAGTTTGGATGATCGACTATCATCTAACATAATCAATTATATGCATCAATATTTCTTTTACAAATTGAGATTTCAAAATCTTTATAAAAGGAGTATTAGTATTGTTATTACGAGAACTCTTGGAAATCAATCAAAGAGATATACAATTTTTTTTTAGATAAAAATGCAATTCAAAAGTTCTCAAGAGATTTTAAAAGTGATGTGTTTTGAGTAAGTTTCAAAGTCTTTTTGTTGTGGTAACTTCTTTTGAATTGTTGTTTCTGGATTGTTTCTAGGCTTCTCTCTTTTTTTTTTTTTGCAATATGTTGAGTGTTTCAGTCGTGGTTTTTGTAAGTTTATTTGTACAAAGTTGATAAGGCTGGACATTTTCTTGGATAGTGAAAGAGTGAATAAGGCCAACATCCTCTTGAAGGGAGTCAATAATAGATATGACAAAGATCCTCTTTGATTTCTAGTGCAAGATTGAGGTTCATAACCTCTAGAGTGTTGTAATTGTTGTTTGAATTATACAAACACTTGTTTTATTTAGTGAAACTTGTTTTTGTTAAGGGAAAAGTTGAGACTCAAGTAGGATCAGTGGTGACCTGAACCAATATAAATTCTTATGTATTTTCCTCTATCTTTATCATCTTTTATTTCTAATTTTAATCTTGTATCAATTAGTTTTAAGAAAAATGAATTCTGGGTTTTTGAAATCTGAGAAAAGTTTTCAAACCAATTCATCCACTCTTAGTTTAAATAAAGCTAAACCTTTTTTTCTAACAATGCAAACACCTCTAGATTCCAACTTTCATATGCACTTATCTGTTTATTTTGTAATTGTTTATGCATATTTTTAAGCATGTCCTCCGCCCAGAAAAAGAAGCCTTGCATCATACAAATATGCACACCCACTATTTTCTTACCCATTCTCTCATGTTGTCCACTTGTTAGAATTTTTGTACTAAGGCAATGAACATTTTTTTGACAAACCATTTTCCCATTTTGTCCATTAGTTGGTGTTTTTGTACTAAGGACATGAACAAACTTTCAAATTTGTGTCAAGCTATTATTTTTTATCCATTTATTTAGCCAATACATAATGTTTGCTTCATCCCCTAACTTTCTACTAATCACATTGAGTAACTATTGATTATTTTCTTTCTGCATGCCTCTCATAAATCCCTCCATCAAATTGAGGACTTGATTATTATTTCCTTCAAAACTAGATAAATTCCTCTAATTCCCAAATTTGTAGTTGAGGACCTTTAACATTATAGTTATTCAACTATGGATGTTGTGAGTACACTTTATGTTATATTGTCAATAAATGAAACCAATCATTGTCTCTAAACTTTATGGTGGGAATGCAGGTATGTAAACAAATACATTGCCAAAACAGGGAATGCTCATGTCTATGTTTCCTTGAGCCTCAAAATATACAAAATTCTGGAAATAAAAATATGGAATGTCATAGGTATATTCAAAATTGGATGGGAAAATCAAAGAAAAGAATTTACATGGCACCTTATATTCATGTGTAAGTTCAATTCACCATGGGTTCAACCCGGGTGAGCCGGGTTCTTGGTGGGTTGGGTCAAAAATTGACCTGTACTGACATTTCTAAAAAGTTTCAACCCACTTTGACGGTTCTACTTTGTGGTGTCATTCTACGTATGAGAGTGGATTAAGGAATATTGGACAGAGGGTGAGGGAGAGTAAAAATATATAGATTAAGTGTGAGAAGTGATATTTGGGGTAACTTGTGATTGGGTAGTTTGTAAAGTAGAAAGTAGTGTATAACAGGTTCACATTACCAGGACTATGCCTAAGTTTAACGGTAGAATAATACTTAGGGGTGGGGGATCTTTGGTCAATGGACAAATGATAGTAGGAGGAAATTAGTTCACTAGGTGTTCGTGGTTGATGTTAGAATGGCAAGGAATTGGTTAGAAAGATTGGTACTAGGGAATTAATGAATTTAAGAGGTTAATTCATATTGAGGTTGGTAGTATTGGTTGTTGGAATTGGAGTCTTTTATGTTAGGCTACCTTGAGATTGGGTGAAGAGGGTATGATTTTAAGTGGGAAATGGTAAGATGGCAAGGTTAATGGGTAGCCACAAGAGCAACATGGATCTGGATAAGTGCAGGAGTTCACAAGTGATGATTCAAAGTGAGTTGCCAATAAGTGGAAGGGTGAGACTTGACTTCTACAGGGGAAAAACCAGTAAATTTGTGTTACTGGTGTAGCGCCTAGCAGAGGCACTACACCATCAAGCTATAGCTATAACTTCAGAGGCTACTAGAGCGCTTAGTGCTTGGCGACATGGATGATTCCACCAGGCAATAACTTAAAAGCAGTGAGCATTGCAGTGCATGGCGTCTGACGGTAGGGAAGGCTCCGCCAAGCGATATTTGCTATTTGAAACACCTCTGGAGCTTGTAGTGCCTAACGGCTTATGGCTTCCGCCACATGGTCAGCAACTAGCTTTCGCCTTATAGCTCTGGAGTAGCGTCGGGTGATAAGGAAGGGGTAGGGGTTTGTATGATTTGGATGTGCGTGGTCTACAAGATTTTCAGTGATACCTTAAAGATGAACTGTTGGAGTATTCCTTGAGTTGTGGCTCGAAATGTTTTCCCTTTAGTTGTGGCTCGGGATAGAGGGTAAACATGTGGCATTCCTTGAGTTATGGCTCAGAATGACATCCTTTGTGTTGTGGCTCAGGATGGAGGATAAACACAAGCATTTCTTGAGTTATGGCTCGGAATGGTAAGTGTTACTGGTGTGAGTATGTGAGTTGTGGCTCGTACAGAGAGTCTCCACTTGATTGAGCAATCACAAGTTGTGGCCAGTGATGTGTTAATCTTGTGTCGAGAGTACGAATTGTGGTTCGTATTTGAAACTCCACCTGGCGTTGCGGAGTGTGGTCCGTAGCATGATATTTCCTCACGTATGTCTACAAGTTGTGGCTTGTAGATGGTGGCAACAAAGGATACCTTAAAGTTATTATCTAAAGATGTAGAACGTGGATAAACATGTTGGTGGTCATGCTTTGTGGAATCAGAGGATGGGGTTTCTCTAATGAATGTGTATATGTATTTTTTAAATCATGATTTTATATATATATATATATATATATATGTGTGTGTGTGTGTGTGTGTGTGTGTATTTATTAGCTCACTCTATCTGCTTGTGTTTAGCAATGATCGTGTAAGTATTACACAAGAGTAGATGATATTGTAGGTGGTGTTGGTGAGGCATAGAGTCAGAGTGGGAGCTAGCATGGGAGAATTATTTTATGGAATTTTATTATTGTTTTGCTTTTTATGTATTTGAGAACAATATTTTATTAGTTTATGGATTTTTAATTTTTTGTCGTTGGAACTTGATGTTATATATCCAGATGAGTTATTAGTTTGATGATAAATTCTTCAAACTATTATTTTTAACTTGTATCTAATCTAATTTTAGTTTATAAAATATTCAATTTTTCTTAAACTTATTCTTATAACTGCTTGTATAGAAATTTCTTGAGACTTATGCTGTGTTTGGATCCACATGGGTACTGTTCATGCGGATGAAAAGTGACTTGAAAACGCATTTGAATATGCTTGTTTGCGAGCATGGATTTGCATGTGAGTTGCAAATTTTGGTACTCTCTAAAATGAAAAGATGTGTAGGAAAAGTCAGATCATCGTTTAAAATTACTTTATTGTCCCTCTCTTTTAAACATTTAATTTACTTATATTTATTAGTTTCTTTTTTCCCGTGAATGTATGCAGGAAAGATTCATGACTGCACACCCTACATAGGTTCCTACATGTTATATGCATATAATAATTAGTAAGGTTAAATATGTTTATGGTCTCTTAACTTTCAATGAATTTTGGAATTAGTCCATCTTGAAACTTTGGACCAATTTAGTCCTTCATCTTTTGAAATACATGGATTTAATTCTTTTAGTCAAATTTTATTAGGTTTATTTGATGTCTTGTATGCATTTCAAGATTGTATTTGAGTTGTTTATACTATTTAAAACATTTTTACTTCAATGTTAAGTCAAATACTATTATGAAACGCGTTTGAAATGTCAAATAAATTTAACAAAATTTAAGTAAAATGACTAAATCCACGTATTTCGAAATATGAAGGACTAAATTAGTTCAAAGTTTTGAAATGGACTAATTCCAAAATTTATTGATAGTTAATGGACTAAAAACATATTTAACCCTAATTAGTATTATATAATAAAATATATATAATAATTATATATTAGTTATATGGATATTGATAACACTTTATATTATTATTATTATATATATATATATATAATTTTAATTTTTAATTATTATAATAATTAGTGTTATATAATAATAATGATTAATATTATTATTCAAATAAATATCTTTTGTGAATGAATTATGTAAGGCCCATGAAAATCCACCTTACTTTTCTGCCCTAAAGTTAGTGGGCTGCCCTACAGTATTGGGCCTAAAGGCCGACCCATAGGATAAAAGCTTTCATGTTGCCCTAATCTCACACTCACTTTCATTCTCACAGATCCAGCAGCCGTCACTCTCCTTACCCCTCACAGAACGCTCTGCTAGGGTTTTGCCTGAGGTCCCTTTCGAGCTAGCTCAAACCAGTTTCCACTCCGCGTAAGTGCCTTCTAACTTGTATGTATTTTTCCTTGGCATTAAGTCCAGTCAGGTCTTCGTAACAAATTTCCCCTTTGTTCTGTTCCCCCACTGTTTTCCAGCTCTTTAGTAGTTCTCGGGACAGCAGTGCTAGCTACCGTACTGCCAGAACTTCCGTTAACCCTCCCTCCAGGTACGGGAAGCTAGACCCTCTTCGTGTGGTGTGTTTTGTCTTGTATCGTTGTGAGTTGTGGTTTGCTTGAGTTTGTGTACTACTATGGGCGTATGAACTGCTTGGAAATCTCTGTGGGGGTGTGGGTATGCGTTGTGCAGGTGCGAACAGTGGCGAACACTGATAGTCTCGCCCAGGCGAGCTCGACTCGCCCAGGCGAGATGTGCAGGGGCTCGCCCAGAGTTTCCTGCGCGAGTGGTCGCCCAGGCGACCAGAGTGTGTTTTGAGCGAGCAGACAACTCGCCCAGGCGAGAGGGGTCTCGCCTAAGCGAGATCCCGCATTGCTCTCTTGTTCCTTTTTGAGCCCTCGCTTAGGCGGAGGAGGACTCGCCTGAGCGAGATTGTCTCGCCTGAGTGAGATCCCTCAGCCTGGGCGAGGTGCTGGGCGAGACAGTGTTGTGATGTTGGATATTTGTTGTTCCTGGATGGTCTGTTTTGGTTGGGTATGAATGTATGATGAGTGGTATGTATATAATGAGGTATGAGGTATAAGTAGTATGATTCCTAAATTACAAATGATGGGTTTGGTATGAAAGTTGGCATGATCTCTACATGACTTGTATATGATGAGTTGGTTACATATGTATGTGTGTGAGGCCACAAACTTGGCATGAGTAATAATGAATCTTAGTGGTTGGTAAAGCTTTGGTATGGTTGGCATGAGGAGAAACACCT
>Ga0214544_1001338_pt1 | contig 50717 bp, 54 predicted proteins | sample CNSS3metaG_FD_160074 | JGI IMG/M metagenome (GOLD analysis project Ga0214544, IMG submission 160074) | Root nodule microbial communities from cowpea collected in UCLA plant growth center, Los Angeles, California, USA - CNSS3 | ecosystem: Host-associated > Plants > Roots > Nodule | place: USA...
GCGCCGCTCCGGTCTTCTACAAAAGACCGGAGCGGCGCTCGAAACAAACGAAACGGGAAATCAATGAAGGGGGTCAGATCTTCGTTTCGCCAAAGGGGTCAAATCTTCCCTTCGCTTGACATGGGTGCCGGACGCGCTTCATGAAGCACTGCGCGACCTGGTACGGGCCCGACACGCAGCCTGCCAAGATGTCCGCCGGGACCGCATCCGCATCCAGGCGTTCATGCTTCGTTGCGACTTGCGCTTCGAAGGTAAGGCTTGGAGTCGCCGACACCGGATGTGGCTCTGCAACAGAATGTTCGCCCATCCGGCGCAACAGATCGCGTTCCAGACCTACCTTAACGCGCTCGAGCATAATGAGGCCCGCAAGGCAGGAATCGAGCAGCAAATCCGAGAAGTGATCACCGACTCCCCGTGGGCTAAGCAGATGCAGGCTCTGCAAGCATTGAAGGGCGTCGGTCCAATCGTCGCCGCCACTGTGCTCGCGGAGGTCGGAGACTTCTCCCGTTTTGCTCATCCGCGGCAGCTCGTTGCCTACTTCGGCCTCGCTCCCGGCGAGCACAGCAGCGGCGGTACCGTAAGGCCGCGCGGCATTACCAAGGCCGGCAGCTCGATTGCACGGGCGGTATTATGTGAAGCCGCCTGGAGTTATCGGACGACACCGAAGGTCGGGCAGTGGATGAAAGAGCGTTGCCCGCCAGTTTCACAAGATATCGCTGCTCTGGCTTGGAAGGCCCAGCTACGCCTTCATAAGACGTACAGGAAGCTAACCGCGCGCGGTAAACGCTCGGTTGTCGCGACCGCTGCAGTTGCGCGGGAGCTGCTCGGGTTCATCTGGTCCATCGGCCAGCGCGTCCCGCTCGGCGCGTGATCGACCACGCATCCTACGATCCGCATCAGCGAGGACGCCGAGCGCGGTAGAGGGAATCCTCGAATTTATCTTGGACAGCCGTGTCGCCTACGTCCGTGGCCAGAGCGAGGCAGCCCTCCGACGCACCGTCATCATGGGGTAACTAATCCCCGCATAGGAGTCTGAGCGACCGTCGAGAACACTCGGCGTCCTCACCCATCCGGATCGTATGCATCAAAATATCCCCGCCCCCCAAAGGAGCGGTCGGGAAGCTGTGCTCAAGATAGTTGACAAAGGCCATAGGAGATAAACCGGCCCTTCTCCAGCCGCCGGGTAAAAAGGCAGGCACCCAGACCATCATGCCAGATGACCTTCAAAATATCCGATCTGCGCCCCCTGAAGACGAAGAGATGCCCTGACAACGGATCATGCTGCAGAACCTCCTGCACCCGAAGCGCCAGGGAGGGAAAGCCACAGCGCATGTCCGTATAGCCCGTCGAAAGCCAGACCTTGACCCCTGTTCCCATCGGAAACGGATTCACCGCAGCGCCTCCAGCCCTCGGACAATCCGCAGCAGTGCTTCAACGTCGACATCGCGTCCCACGATCACACGGCGACCATTGGCGCTGACAACCTCCATAAGCCCACCTTGTGCCGTCGAAGAATTGGTCGGCGCAACAACCGGTATGCCTGGCTCCGGGACCAACAGTGCAGGAACAAACCCTTCACTCCCCCGGCCATTGCCGAGCCGTCCCTCGCGAGCTGCTTTACGCCAATCGTTCAACTGAAAGCGTGTGATCCCATGGCGGCGTGCCGTTGCCGTGACCTGACGCGGCGCGGAATAACTCTCCGCCACGATCGCAAGTTTGGCCTCGTTGCTGAAACGGCGACGCCGCCCGCTATCGACAATCTCCATACGGCTGACTAGCGGCCGCTTCTCTATCGTTAAATCCACGGTTCTCACACTGTCTATATTGACGTCCATATAGACAGAACATCCAGTTCGCCTCACTTCTCAGCAAGGCGGCCCTCCTCGGATGCGTACGAAGCACCAGCAGCCCCCCGAAACTCGCCTTGTCAAAATGAAAATGAGCCATCACGGCGGGAACGCGAGAGGCCCAAGTCCCCAACAGGACCCCGTTCAGCAGAAAGCCGGCAGCGACGCTGCGCGAGGGAGTAAGCAAAGTGCGCATCTTTTCTCCAACATCCCAGGGCTCCTGATGCCGGTTGTTTTTAGGTCAGGTCCTATCCGGCTCTGTGCAGATCCCGCGGCAGACCCGCATAGCTACTACTGTCCATCATCAGCGCTCCCTCGTTTCGGAGCAGGCGACAACTGCATTCTTTACGAGCCTTCCTAGTGCTGTTTGCATGGAAGCACTTCCGCGCAGAAGCGCTACCGCCGAGCTATATGCGTCGGCGACTGTGCCGTTCCGCGAGGGGGTACTATCAAAATGTGAGGACTCGACGCGGTCCGATATATTCGGTTTTCAAACCGCTGGTTCTCGCATCGTGAACGAGAAGATTAACGCCGGTCCGGTTGGTGATACGATTGGCAGGCATCGTTGTCGAAGAGGAATGAATCCGCATACCTCTGGGCCCAATTATAAGCATGTCGTGAGAGGACTTCGATCTGCCATCCTGAGCTCTTTGAATATATCATCCGGAGATCCGGCCTCGGTCCCGACTCGTCTTGCCGCACTGTGAGGTGAAGACGATGCACCTGGTCAGCGACCATCACTCTCTCCAATTCCAAATTTGTAGTGGGGTGGCTAAAGTTGTAACAACTTAGCAGAAACGACATACAGATGAATTGATTCAGATCATGGACAGACTCGCGGAGCCCGGCCCGGGAGAGTGATGCGGACGAGTACAACAGGCCCGTATAACGTATGTGGGATGGCGTTCGACCGGATCAGGGGTCGACATCTACATGCGCGGACAGTCGTGCAGTACTACCAAAGCGCGGGTCGCCGACAAAATCATCGAAACGATAGCGGCCGAAGTGAACGGGAAGAAGGAAGTGCCGTCAAAAGCTCGAAGGGGCGGCGAATCCGCATCCCCCGCTGCACCCGAAAGTTGACGCCACCAGGAGCAGATCCGGGCCGGTCGCGATCTCCTTTGAAGGAGCAATATTGTCTTCCACCGTGGTGCTGAGTTTAGCGAATGGCCTTAGCTGTAGGCTGGCATCATCACACGGGCCGCCGTCAACACCTCTGTGCATTGTCAGCTCTGGGACGCAACTAATGGACGCGTCGCGTTTCAGATACCGCCTGCTCGCTGAGTCTCCTACCCTTCCTCCGAACCTAAAGACTTGGAAAACAATCAAAAAATCTTCTTCCCCGGCTCAATCAGCCAATCAGCCAATTTGGCACGAGGTTTGCGACTTTTGTTGTGAGAGGACGAGAGCTGCCGATTGAAAATCATGTCGGGGCTAAGTCTGATAGGAACGCGGCAGGAAACGGAGACATGTCAGGTTTGTATCAAACCGTTCTCAACCGGAAATCGCATCGGTACACCCCCCTCCCGCAATGGCGGCTGAATCTGCGCTTATCTCCTCCTGCTGGCACACAGTGCCCGCGATTTCCGTTACACCGACTGCGTTACAGCAGGGTGACCATTAAGAAGGAAACTTGTGATGAGGAAAGTCGTTGCCGCCAAGCTTCATGGTATAACCGTCACCGAATCGGACCTGAACTACCACGGTTCAGTAACTCTGGATCCAGATCACTGCGACGAGGCGGGTATTTATCCCATGGAATTCGTTGAGATCTGGAATAAGTCTTCAGGCTCGCGGATCAGTACGTATGTCATTTTCGGTGAAAGGGGTTCGCGTTGCTGTGTGCTGAATGGAGCCGCTGCTCGTACCTGCCAGATCGGAGATGAGGTAATCATCTGCTCTTCAGCATATGTCGAACAAGATCAGATCACGAAGATCAAACCACGGATCTTAACTTTCAACCGGGACAATTCTGTCCGGGACCGCCTTTTTTACGAGGTTGGGGCCAAGGATGATGGGACGATGACGTTCGCGGTTCGCGACGGCTCTCCCGACGGCCGACACTTTCCGGATACCAAGTTGGTCTAATCGCTGACCGCTCGCGCAAACCGGTAAGGAAGGTCATGGGTCCGGTTTTATTGGAATGCGTTCATGTTCCGAACGAAACAAAGCCTATCGTATGCGCCGCCTACATCCATTGATTTCGCTTGTTTGTGAACATTGAGGTTTCTGCCCAAACGTGTTCGGCAACAGCTGGAGATTTGGCATGGCGCATGGTGATGGATTTGTCGGGCGATGCGATGTTGTTGAGCCTCGTCGTGGGAACCGTCATTGGCCTGCCGCCGTGAAAGCGAGTGGCGGAGAGCCTTCAGCCTGGAGCTCGGGTTGTTGATGGTGCGCGTCCTTATGATCTCGCTGCGCATCAGCTTTCGGACTGGCAACGGCAGGCAGCGTCAGGGTCTTCTGACGCTGCCTGCTGAATTGATGACGGCCGTGCCGGTCGAGGACGGGCCCATTGAGCCCGCCTTTGTGCCACTTGCGATTACGATGGAGTCGAAGACGGCTACCGATGCTTTGCCGGTTCCGGAGCCGGTTGAGATCACTTCGGGGATCGTGACGGTAGAAATAGGCCCAGACCTCGTGATGAGGGGTTCCCGGCGATGTACCGGTTGATCGGGTCGCGGCCGGTGGACTTCCGCTGTGGCCATCAGGCGCTGGCCTTGATGGTGCAGACCGAGTTGAAGCTTGATCCGCATTCCGGGGTCACCGTGATCTTTCGGTCTAAGCGCGGGGATCGTCTAAAAATCCTGGTATGGGATGGCACCGGAATGGTGCTGACCTACAAAATCCTGGAACAGGGTCCGGCGGCATCATTGGGCCGCGGCGCCTATTCGGGCATGGGCCAGGGCAAATTCCGCAGCATAGGGACAGGCCGAGGCCATCGCCACCTTGATGCGACGGACCGAGACGCGGACCTGCGCCCGATCTTCAGAAGCTTCAGGCGGATCGTGCCGCAGGTGGCATCGGCAAGCCGGGTCTGGGCGAGACCGAGGCGGCGCAGCGCGCAGATCAGCACATAGGCCAACGAGGCAAACCACAGCCGCAGCTGATTGGCGCGCATGGTGTGGGCGCTGGTGCGGTCGGCATAAAGGTCGAGCTGGCATTCCTCACATGGGGATGTTCGAGTCAAGCAGTCGCAGCGTCACGGTGACATTGGCGGGTTTCCTTTATTCGCGGCATCCATGGCTTGAGCCCCGATTGCATGACGCGGCTCGACATCCAAGCCTGATCAACCTCACATCCGGTCGCCGCACGGGGCGGCTGCACCAATATCCCGCTTGCGGCGGGCAAGGGCTCAGGAGGACGGGACCATTCTTGATGGCGGCTTGTAAAGCCAGGAATGCCATCGGTTCGTCACCTGGATCCGTCAGGACTGATCCGGTCCTGGGGATGGGAATAGCTCTGCGTCGGCAGCTGCCAGTCAGGCCGCCTTCATCACCGCCCCCTCGATGACGACGCCGGCGTTGACGTATTTCCACAGCGCAACGAGCAGCTTGCGGGCGAGCGCGACGATTGTCGTCTTCTTCAGACGTCCGCCATTGCGCTTCACCCGTTCCTGGAACCAGCCGGCGAGCGCCGAGCCCGGCTGATGGCGCAGCTACAGCCAGGAAAGCTGTCGTTCGCAGGCGCGGATTGCCCGCTTTCGAGACACCCTGTACGGTCGATCGATCCGCTTTTCCAGGGCGTTGGTGCCAGCCCTGCATAGGCTGCGAGCTGTCTGCGATTGTCGAAGTGCCGGTACAGAGCTTCCGCATAGAGGATAGCGGCGAACTCGGGGCCGATCCCTTTGATGTCGAGCAACATCGCGGCGGGCGCAGGCATGTCCACCCTCTTTTCGGCCACGAGCGCGTCACGCTCCGCCTCCACCGTCTTGATCTGCTCGAGCAGCAGTTCGAGTCGGTCGAGCTCGCGGCAGATCTAGGCCTTGAGATGGCTTGGCAGAGCGCGGTCATCGCGTCCGCAGTTCTTCCAACCGCTCGTGGTTCGCCCCGTTTGTAGGCCAGCAGCGTACGCACCAGCGTCTCGCCATCAATCTTGTCGGTCTTCGCCCGGCGACGCCGACGCGACACCGCGATCGAGGCGGCATCGACGACATGGCTTTCGATCCAGCATTCCTGGCGCAGTCGCCGATCGATCCAGAAGCCGTCGAGACCCGCCTCTTGGATCACCACAAGCGGATAACGTTTGCCCTGCGTGCCTGCGCCTTTTCGCGCAGCTCGCCGAAGCGCGCAAACAGTCCGGCAATGTCGCCGCCGGCAAACCGCGTGCCGCGACATCTTCTCGCCAGCGCCCGGCGACAGGGATGTGATCAGCCACGTCGAATTGCTCAGTTCCAATGAGACGAAAATCGCGCCAAGATCGACGCGGATAGCGGCAGGTGCTTCGGGGGCAGCTGTAACAAGCATGATTGTCTCCACAGGGTTTCGTAGCAACCGCACTCTGTCACAGCGCAGGCTGCTATCCCCATAGGATCTTGATGCGGTTCTCCATGTCGCCGCGGGCGCAGTAGAGATCCTCGTAAAGCGCCCGTGCCGCCCAATGCTCGAGCTTGAGCGAGGTGACGATGAAGCGCGGATCGGCGCCCTGCGTTGTCCATTCGGCCTTGGCGACGACGCGCCGGCGGCGCGACCAGCCGTCTTTCGTCGACTCTATGCCAAGACCGGTCGCCCGTCGATTGCGCCGGAGCGGATGCTGCGGGCGGTGCTGCTGCAGATGCTGTATTCGATCCGCTCCGAGCGTCAGTTGGTGGAGCGGCTGGAGTTCGACCTGTTGTTCCGCTGGCTCGTCGGGCTCAGGATCGACGATGCGGTGTGGGACGCCACGACGTTCTCGAAGAACCGGGAGCGGCTGCTGACGACGGAGATCGCGCAAGGCTTCCTGTCGGCGCTGCTGTCGCAGCCGGCGGTCAAGACGCTGTTGAGTGCGGAGCACCTTTCGGTCGACGGCACGATGCTGAAGGCGTTCGCCTCGATGAAGGGCTTTCGGGCCAAGGATGGCTCGGACGAGCCGCCGGGAGGCGGCCGCAACGGCGAGCGCGACTTCCGCAAGGAGAAGCGCTCGAATGAAACGCACGCCTCGACGACGGACCCGCATGCGCGGCTCTACCGCAAGGGCAATGGCCAGGAGACCCGGCTGACCTATCTCGGGCCTGCGCTGATGGAGAACCGCAACGGCCTGGCGGTCGATGGCACGGTGACGCATGCAACCGGCACGGGCGAGCGGGAGGCGGCCAGCGAACTGAGTGCGGGTCTTGGTGAGGGCGCGACACTGGGTGCCGACAAGAACTACGACGCGGAAGCCTTCGTCGAGCAATTGAAAGACCGCAAGATCGTGCCGCATGTGGCGATCACCGGCACCGTCAGCAATACCGGCAAGGTGCGCAAGACGGCGTTGCCGCCGGAGGTCGCGGCGAGCCCCGGCTATGCGGTCAGCCTGCGCTGCCGCAAGCGGATCGAAGAGATCTTCGGCTGGGTCAAGACGACCGCCGGCTTCACGCAACTCAAGGTCCGCGGACTGGACAAGGTGAAGGCGGCCTTCACCTTCGCGCTCGCCGCCTACAACCTCGTTCGTCTTCCGAAATTACTCGGATCGACGGGCGAAGTGTGTCTTGGAGGAGGCAAATAGGCCGATATGACCAACAAAACCTTGCGATCAGGACAAAAGCTGCCGAAATCCGTCACAAAACCGCACCCACAGCTCACGCTTGTGGCAACGCAACGCCAATTTCAGCAGCCTGCTAGACCTGACCGTTGCAACCGGGAAATCAATGGGGCGGAGACGCCGCATACAGCCTATCTATAACCCAATCCAAAAGGTATGTGCGATCAGCGCTCATCTAGGGTGGCCGGTCTGTGCAGCACGGCTGGTCGATTGCTATGTACGATCACTTCGTCGGCGTCCTCAACAATGCTCCCGACGCGGACACTTCTTTAGGGCCCGGACGGAGAGGATAGCCAAATCAAAGCTCTTAGCTGGGGCCATACTCTCGACAGTCCACGTCTTACAAGAGGATCTCGACGGTAGCATTACCCAAGGCTCTGCAGGATCTTGCTGGCCGCTGTATCCTCAAGCCAGCAGCTCGGGGGCTCCTTCCTCACGGAGTGCACACACGGGCTTTCTGAGGACTGCTCCGTTCCTACTCCCACCGGATCGCTCCCTATGAGCCGCCATTCCTGGTCCAGCAGCGGATTGTTAGAACAAAGCACGCCCCGTGGCGTCTTGATTGACCATCATGAGATCGGGCTGCTGGCGCGTGTGCTGCCATAAGGCGTTTCGTCAGCTTCTGCCCGCCCCAAAAAGACTCTGCTGGATACCATGAGACTGTCCCAAGGACTGAGCGACTACCTGTGACGATTTCACGTTCGAGTGGGCAGGAACCATCCACTCCATTCATCTGTGTCTATCACCGCGGGCTGCAGATGGCAACCCAGCTGCGCTACCCGAAGGCGCAACCCTAAGGCGCAATCCTAGGAGATTGCAGTTCCGAAATACCGCGTGTGGGCAACATCGAGGATGCGATTGATCAAGCTCGAGTAGCTGTGTCCGGCGGCCTTCGCAGCCACGAAATACGTCCCGGCCGTTGAAAGTGATGGCTCGGCGTTGATCTCTAGGACAAAAGGCTGGCCGGAGCGGTCGATCCGAAGGTCGACGCGGGCATAGTCCCGGCCATGGCAAGCGCGGAATGTAGCAACCGAAATATCCCGGAGGACCATCGCGAGCTCGCTTCCGATCTGGGCCGGGCAAATCTTCGACTGCGCCGCTACGTATTTCGCTTCCCAAGTCATGATACGCATTGCGCGGTCGCCGAAGTCCTGCTCCACAAGAGGCAACACCTCAAGTTCTCCGTTTCCAAGCAGCGGAACGCTGATTTCGCGCCCCTCAATGTATTCTTCTACCAGCGCGTCCTGCGCATACTGCTCGATAATCACTTCGACTGCCCGCTTTAGCTCAGCAGGTTCATCTACGAGCTGCAATCCAAGGCTGTCATCTTCGCGACGAGGCTTCACTACCACTGGAAATCGCAGTCCGCCGGTACTCTCAGTGCCCCGACGCATCACTCGAAAGTTCGGCGTCGGCACATTGCAGTCGCGGAGGAGGATCTTCGTGATGACCTTATCGTGCGCAAGCGCATATCCAAGCGGAGTCGGCCCTGTGTACGGAATACCGGCCATCTCAAGCATGGCAGGGACGTGAGTGTAACGGTGCTCGCCCTGAATTCCAGCCGCCAAGTTGAAGACAATTCCCGAAGGGCGGGCTTGCGGGTCGGGCGGCATAAACCGCTCAAGCGTAGCGAGCAGTTCCTTATCGCCCTCACACAGCAGCACCTCGTGACCGCCATCTTGCAGCGCCGCCACCACGTCGTCGCTGTAGTGCGGTGGCGCCCCCGGCGGCTGCGGACGTTGCTGACCAAACCGGTTGATCACACCCGTAACATCTCTGTTGCTGACGACGGCGACTTGCATGAGCTACTCCTCGTATGTTTACCCTTTGTCACATTCATTCGCACGGATGTGGCGTCGACACCCCGATTACCTTATCCGAGAAGCGCGCGAGCACGAGTGCCCAGGTCAGGGTCACGAACGGCGTCGTCAGCACCTCGTGCACCGCAGAGTCAGCCCAGCTGCCGGTATGGTCCTGCTGGGCAGACGCCGCCGCCTACCGGCAACTCCAGCACCGGTGGTCCGCGCAGGACGCCTGCCAGTATTTCAACTGACGCCCGGTCCTGCCAAAGGGCACGTGTGCCGTTTACGTTGGGAATGAACAAGAAATTGGCGTTGTCTCCGTTATAATCGGTGTTTCCGGCCCGCGCGCCTACCAAGGAGGGTAGTATCCTCGAAAAGTAGATCGTATTCACTTATACCGCTTTCGAGCCAAGGGGGCTCGGTTGTTTAAACAGAATGAGGTTGCTTTTAGGTGAGTTCCGACCTTTGTCTGGCGCTCCGATGGTTGCATCAGATGTCGACCCAAGGCTGTGCCCCAGCCGCAGATGGTGGGGAGTGGGACGTTTCGAACGATAAAAAAGCCTATATGTTCGAACTGCGAGATGGTCTGCGTTTTCACGATGGCAGCCCTGTCACTGCAGCGGCCTCGATCCGCCGCTGGGCCCTTGCCGAATCCTGCGGCAAACTGAGAGCGAAGGACATCTCAAAAAAGATGACACGACGTTTACGATCGTGCTCACGGAGCTGCTACAGCTTCTAATCGATATTCTAGCAGCACCAAGGGACTTTTCCTCCGCTATCATGCGTGAGAAGAGCGCGGATCGTCCCGCTACCGAGCAGGTAACCGCCCATATCGCAGCAAATGACGACAACGCTTGGTACGGCTGGCCGAAAGACGACGCATACGACACTCTGCGGGCCAAATGGGCAGATTCGAAACGCTCGAATCTATGGCGTCGGCAGGAACGCCGTCCGCCAGGAGAGCTTCTTCCCACGGACCGACGTTTGCGAATTCCCCGGCCACGAGCATTCGAACCCAGGATATTTGTTGACGTCCTAAAATTCCAGGTCGTGGCTTACTTGGCTGGAAATTTACTTGTGTTGTGAATCATACAATACGCGTAGCCAATCGTTCCACCAGTGTGATTATAATTTAACGGAGTCAAACATCTCACCCGGTTCTTCTTTCTTATTTATTGAGTAATTTCGCCAACCTCAATAAGTGGGGCAATCTGAAACATTGCGGCGCATCGGCGGGCAATCCGAAAAAAGGGAGTTTGCCGGTGTTCAATCCTATGCTGTGGGTTTGAAGAGATTGAGTAACCGCTTGCTCCCAAGGCCACTGTGTTGAGGAGCCAGGTGGTGCGTAGCGCACGGCCGGACGCCGCCGGTGTGGCTGCTTGAGTGTCCGTTGAAGACCTTGCCTAGGTCATCGGCGAGATAGCCGACGCTCGACGGCCTCAGCCCCCCTCCCGTGCCTTGAACTCTTGCAACCCGCGGTCGGCGAAGCCGCCACAGCGCACCCTCAGGCCGTGCAGCGGATTCGGTCATATGGAGCAGACATAGAAGCTCACAGCAGCTCATCGTGTCCGCTGCCGACGGCTCACTCCCTCCGCCAGACGCGGTCTGCTTGCCGCTTACCGGTTAGAAGCCCACCGATCTGTCCATTGGAGCCAGGCGCAAGCATCTCGGCGATCGCGCAATGGATCGGCGTTCGTCCTTCGCAGCTCTTCACCTGGCGTCGCGTGGCGCTAAACGCTCGGAAGGTTACCACGGTAGCGGCGCGTTGCGAGTAGTTGCGGCGTACGCCGGCGAAGCGGTCGTTCGCGAAGTGATCGTGCGTGCTCCCGCTGACGTCAGTGAGGCGCACTTACAGCGGCTGATCCGAGCGGTGCGTACAGCATGACCTCCCCGGCGTGCTTGACTTCCGCAACTATGGGGCGAAGATAACTATGCCGAGCCGGAGACGCAATCAGCTCGGATATCCGTCACGCACGGGATAACGCGCGACATCTGCCCTTTGCAGGAAAACAACGACCCTCCCGGCGCGGCGCGAATATTGGTGAGATATGCAGCCACTGCCTCAGGACATCGACACCGATGTTCGGCAAAGCGACGAACGACATCGTCATCGATGACGTCGATCGAGATACCTGCGCTACCAAGCCAACTCGCGAAACGACGAGCCGAGGCTGTGTAGCCCTCAATGGCCAGCGGCGTATATCTCTGAGCGGTCCGCCGCGAACGGATCGTTCCATGACTACGACGGTCCTGGATCGAGGAAGCAGTGATTACGATTATTGGCATGCATCTTTGCTCTCCTCACAACGTGACCCACCATGATGAGCATTAGTTATGTGGAGCGATCGCGCCCGCGGCTTAGCCCAACACGTTTTTAGCGCGACGCCGGCAGTGATCCATTCAATGGCGCGCTGTCCGACTCGGCCGGTATGGCTGCCGCCCGCTCCGAAAGGCCGAACAATTTCGACAACCGTCCGAAGGGCGGGTACCCTCAGGCGCTAGCCGGTTCCGATTTGCGCGAGCGCAATTCCTCGATAAGACCACGAATGTTCTCCGAATAATCCACGGGCACCGCGACCACATGCACGCCGCCCGCCTCGACGCGTGTGCCTTTAGCGCCGTAGGACTCGGCATAGGTCACGAAGTCCGGATTGTTGAAGGTCAGGCCGAAGTCCGGAAAATCGCCGACCGCAGGCCTGCGCCCATCGTGGCCAGCGCGTTGTCTAGCAAAACCATATTGGCGAGATACGTCCTGATGGATGACTTTCGGTCCCTTCGGCCGCATAATGAACGGCGGCTTCTCGACAGTGTCGTGCCCAATGAAGATAATCAGGTCGGCCTTCTCCACCACGTCATGTACATAGTCGCGCTCGGAGAACGCGGCAGTGCCCATATATAGGTGCGAGTCGTCGGGCACCGTGCCCTTGCCCATCGGCGTGTTGAAGAAGGGGATGCCCGTGCGACGCACGAAACCGGCGATGCCGAAGTTCGAGCCCGGGCGGCTTGAAGCCGCGCCGAGCATGATCAGCTGACAACTGGCCTGCATGATCATCTCCGCGGCGCGATCTAGTACTACTATCGGCTACACGCCGGCGACCGTCGAGCAGGTCTTCTTCCCCGATCCGACCGGGCGGAGGAGGAGCGCTGGCCGATCACGCCCCAGCGGCTGGTGCACGACGTGCGCAAGGCCCTCCCGGAAAACGGCATCTTGGCGCTCGACAATGGCATGTACAAGATATGGTTTGCCCGTAATTACCACGATGTGCGACGGGAATCTCGATTGGGTGAACGGGGATCGAGGGCACGAAGGTAAGCGTATAGCTCGCGATGTCCTCCGGCAGTTCGAGGTGAACCGGCCCCGGACGCTCGTCCATCGCGGTGCGGAAAGCATCACGTACCAGCGTGGGGATGCTGGCGGCGCTGACTATCTGCCGGGTCATTTTGGTCAGCGGCTTCATCGAGGCGATAACGTCGACGATCTGGAACCGCCCATGGCGGCTGCTCATGATCGCATTCTGCCCGGTGATCATCACCATCGGCATGGCGCCCAGATCAGCATACGCGGCTCCGGTGGCGAAGTTGAGGGCGCCCGGGCCGAGCGTGGCGATGCAGACGCCCGGCCGGCCGGTGAGCCTGCTGTAGGTGGCGGCCATGAGGGCCGCGGCCTGCTCGAGGTCGAAACCGAGGTGTTGCCGATCTTCAGCCGCTCGGCCACCTCGCGCACCGACAGGCCCTGTTCATAGGACAGGCGCAGGACCGTCCGGATGTCCCCCACGCTCGTTCGTCTCGCTTGCTTCCGTCTTGGCATGGCCCCTCTCAACGTCTCGTGAGGGGCCAGATTGCCAGAACGGCGCAGCCGAGAACCGGCCGCCAATCCGCCCGGTAACTGTCCGGGACTTAGCGGAATCGCTGTCCGCGACTTACTGAAATCGCTGTCGGGGATTTATTGAAACACGCAGAATGATCATGCAGAGACCGCAAACACACGAGCAACAGCCACAATCCGCGCCGCAGAAGCGCCTTCCTCCAGGCGGATGGCCGACAACAATCTCGGGGGAGCTGGCTTCTTTCTAGCGGAACAAGGCGATGCCGCCCCAATGCACCCTTGACCCTCGGCATCGGCAGTGAGCCTGGGAAGAAACATCTCCGCCAAACCTCAACATCTTTGTGAGGCCTTCAAAGAGCGTTTCGGGCTACGCGATGATCCGCAAGAGCCAAATGACGAATGCACAACCGCGACGCCTTCGCCGGCACAGCCTGAGCTATCGCCAGCTTGCAACGGAGTCCTCTCCCCCTGCGCAGTGTTGCCGACCGTCTCTCAAGTGGCTGGGCCATGTGAGTGACGGCACTCTCTGCAACCGCCATAGTAGCCCGAAGCTTCCTTTCAGCAAACTTCCGCGCTGACACAATCACTCAGACCGGATTGTTAAAGGGGGGAGTTGTATCAGAATAGGCTCCGCCGCTCGAGTGTCGTAGTCGGTCGAGCATCCAAGCCATCCGAAATGCTGCTGCCTCGGCCATGCCAGGCCCATGCGAAGCTCCGTCGTGGCCGCCTACCATCCGCATGCGGAAGACAAGTTCGGGATCGCGATCGAGCGCGCAAGACCGACGCTGCGCAACGTAGCGAGCGGGCTGCCAGTAAAGCACTTGGCTGTCATAGAGTGCGGCGTCGACGTAAGTCGGAGGAAGTGGGCGATCGGCGCTAAGGCTGTAGTATGGGTCGTAGCTGCGCAAGTACAGATACTCTTGGGCGATGTGGGGATCTCCGTACTCACACGCTTCCTGTTGCGCATACGGCATCGTAAAGTCCAGCTCGGTATCCAGGATGTCGGCAAGGGGGACATCGGCGATCACGGCACGGAACAGTTCGGGTCGCAAGGCGGCTGTTGCGAGCACTACCCCACCGCCACCGCTCGCTCCCTCGATGACAATGCCGTCGCGGGCGGCGAACCCCCGTTCAATGAGCCCCTCGGCGGCCGCGATCAGATCTGTGTGGGTAATATGTTTCCGGTTGCGTATTGCCGCCTCGTGCCATGCGCGCCCAAACTCGCCGCCACCCCGTACGTGCACGATGGCGAAAGCAACTCCACGGTCGAGAAGGCTTAAGCGAGCGGTCATGAACGAAGGCCACGCGGAGAACGAGGGCCATCTAGCTGTTCCGTAACAGCCGTACACGTTCAATAGCACTGGACCAGGGCTCGCTCGATCGCGTCGCGCGACCAACGAAATTGGTATCTCCTCTCCATCTGCCGCCTTCACCGTAACAACGGACGCTACGTATTGAGCCGGGTCATACCCTGGGATGTTGGCTCTGTACACGATTGTCGATATTTCGTCGCCGAGATCGTACTCGATGAGGGTGTCCGGGGTCACAAACGAGCTCGTCGAGTAGGTCAACTTTGAGCTTCGGAACGCATGCCTTGCGCCCGAATAGCGGCCACCCGTCGGCAAACCGACCGCCAGGGTACAGCTAGGCTCTTCAGGAACAATCGCCGTAACGATCCGGCCGCCATGGTCGCGCACGACCAGGCGAGGATGAAGACCTTCTCGCTCCAGGAGCACCAAGTGCTGTTCGAGCAAGTGGACCTCCTCGAGCGCCACGCCGTTCCGATGTGGTATGACCTCTTCCCATCGCGACGGCGAAGGTTCAGCGATCGGCGCACGTACCAGCCGCCAATTCGGTCCGACGTCGTCGACTAGGAACAGAAAATTGTCCTGCCAGTGCTCGGCAATGACCCGCCGACCAGCTTCACGCGCAACTAAACGCCGCCACTTCACACCCGGCTCATCGGCAGGAAGACACCAAACCTCCCCCGCCCCGCGATCAACGTCCGTTACGTCTAGGAACAGCCAAGCGCCGCTATCGGAACGCCGTACCTCTACGTTCAGTAGCTCGTCTACCTCTTCGAAAACCACCTCAGAGCGCCCAACTGCGACGTCCAAGCGGATAAGCTCATGGCGTTGTCTCCGCAGATCAGGCCGCTCCCGCGTGAAAAACAGGGTATGACCATCCGCGGCCCATGCCACCATGACAGCCTGCCTCGAGCCCTGCCAAACGTCGCGGCCTGTCTCCATGTCCCTCACCCTAAGCTCGTGGTTTTCGTCACCGATGACATCGAAGCTAAAGGCCACGTAACGTCCGTCGTCACTCGGCTCGAACACCCCGAGTCGGTAAAAATTCTCGGCCCCTTGAAGCGCATTCGGATCGAATACAAGCTCGGCCTGATCTCCGGCTACCGGCCGCCGCCACCACCTCGGATGTGGAAGGTTGGGATCAGGTCTTTGGAAATACTCGAAAGGGCCCACCTGGAACGCTGGTGGGGTGCCCTCCTTGGGACGACGCCTTTCGATCTCGGCGATAAGCTCCGCCTTGAGCCCTGCCAGATGTTCTGTTGCTTGCTCCGCGTAGCTGTTCTCAGCTTCCAGGTACGCGCGCACGTCGGGGTTCTCCCAATCGCGAAGCCAGCGATACCCATCAGTCGTAACGTCATCATGAAGCACCCTGATCATCGGCTCGGCACGGGGTAGCGGTGGCAGTCGCCTGTCTCCGACAGGCCGCGAAGAGCATAGATTGTGCATTGATGTTTCTCCCAGGCGATCTTAGAATGCAAATGGTTCAACGAGCGATATCCCAGGATTGCGAACACGTTCTCACGTCCGCTTTTTTATCAGCATTGCTGGCTGTCAGACGGATATAGCGGCACGTAGTTGAATCTATGAGTTCTCGGCCTCAGTTCACGGAGTGGCTGTCGACGAGCCTGTCTTTGCCTTCCCATTCGGCAGCCAGCATGCGGACATGTGCTGTGGTCCAACTTCGATAGTCGGGGGCTCCTGCTCCTTGCAGCGGTCGAAGGCAAGTGGGCAGCGTGGATGGAAACGACAGCCCTTCGGCACGCGCGCGGCGCTTGGAACCTCGCCCTGCAACGCTTGAATTCCTCCACCGTCTGCGCTATCTCGAACCCGAGGCGTGGCATCTCGTAGGGCAATAGTATACGGGTGCTGCGGGTTCAGCGTAATGTCGTCAGCGCTGCCGATTTCAACGATCCGACCGAGATACATCACCGCGATTCTATCGGCAATCGACCAGGCAAGCGGCAGGTCGTGAGTGATGAAGAGTAGCGCCAAATTCTGTTGATCGCGAAGGTCGAGAAGCGTCTGCAGTATCTGGGCGCGGATTGATACATCGAGCATCGAAACCGGCTCATCGGCGACAATGAGGTCAGGCTTGACAACAAGTGCTCCCGCGACGACGACGCGCTGGCGTTGACCGCCTGATAACTCATGCAGAAAGCGCGCGAAGAAATCCTGAGGAGGGTTGAGGCCGGCGGTTGACAGAGCTTCGCTTACCCGCTCGGTTAGCTGATCGTCATTCGTGACCATCCGAAGCGATCGCAATGGTTCTGCCACTGCATCGAACACTGTATGCCTGGGATTTAGCGCTTGGTAGGCGTCTTGGAATATCATTTGAACGCGACGACGGTAGGGGCGCAAGGCGGACCAGCCCTGTAATGCTGTCATATCCTTGCCGTCGAAAAGGAAAATACCGCCGGTTGGCTGAACCAATTTAGTGATAACGCGGCCAACTGTAGTTTTGCCGCTTCCGGATTCCCCAACCAAGGCAACAATTTCGCCGCGCCCAATAGTAAGATCGACGCCGTCTATCGCGCGCACTGCCCCTTGGGTACGTCCTAGAACACTGTCGAAAAGTCCGCCTTGAATAGGGAACCGGACTTGGAGGTTCTCTAGTTGCAAGATGTCGCCGATGTTAATCACGAGCTAGTACCTTGTCTGCATGCGTCAAAGAGCTGTAAAGGTGACAGGCCACTCGTCCCGGCCCCCTCTCCTCAAGTTGCGGAACCTGAGCTGTGCAAATTGGCAAAGAGGACGGGCAGCGGGTATGAAATGCGCACCCCGACGGACGCCGCAGCAGGGTCGGAGGATCGCCTGGGATCGGGTGCAGCACCCGTTTTCCCTTCGCCGGATCGGGGATCGACTCGATCAGCAGCCGGGTGTAAGGATGCTTGGGTGCAGCGAAGATATCGGCGACTTCACCATCCTCCACGATCTCACCAGCATACATGATCATGACCCTGTCACAGGTCTCTGCGACCACGGACAGATCGTGGGTGATCAAAATCAAAGCAAGATTGAACTTCGATCGCAACTCGACCAGCAGTTTAAGAATCTGAGCCTGGTTGATGACATCGAGCGCCGTTGTCGGCTCATCGCCTATGACAATCGATGGGCGACATGCGAGAGCCATGGCAATCATCACTCTTTGACGCATACCGCCCGACAGTTCGTGGGGATATGCCGAGCCACGGTCCGCTGAGATGCCAACTAATTCAAGTAATTTTCTTGCTCTGGCCGTTGCTTCCTCACGGGACATGCCAAGGTTAAGCATACACGGCTCGGCAATCTGTTTAACGATGCGGTGGACCGGATTGAGCGCGTTCATCGCGCCCTGGAAGATGACCGAGGTCTCGCTCCAGCGATGTGGCCGCATTGCAGCGTCATCGTCGATCGGCAGTCGCGCACCGCGATAGCGCACCTGCCCACCGCTAACACGCGCGTTGGGCGACAACAGACCGGCAATTGCCATCGCGGTTGTCGTCTTGCCGCTGCCCGATTCTCCGACAAGCGCAACGGCTTCCCCGGCACGCAGTTCAAAGCTCGCCTTCTGGATCGCGGGTAAAGGAATGCCCTTCACATTATACTCAACGGACAGCCCTTCAACCGATAGAAGAGGAACAGTGTCTTTTTGAGAGAGATTGCTCATGGGATCACACGTCTACGCGGATTAAATGTGTCGTCTAGCGCATTGCCGAGAAGGACAAAGCCGAGTGCAACCGTGAGCACACACACACCCGGCGCGCCTAAATACCACCAGGCTCCAGCACTTGCGGCGCCGGCGCGTTGCGCCAGGGAAAGCAAAGTGCCCCATGAAGGCTGCAAGGGATCCCCCAGGCCGATGAATGAGAGCGCCGTCTCCGTATAGATCGCGCCCGCTACCACCAGCGCACCATTGGCGGCGATTTGGGGGACGAGGTTCGGCAGGATATGTCGTACCATAATACTAGCGTCACTGCTGCCGGCGACCCTAGCGCGATCCACAAAGGACCGCTGCCCAAGTGACAGGGTTTGGCTCCGTATTATGCGGGCGACAAAGGACCAACTCGTCAGTCCTATGACAACGAGAATGACGAAAAGAGAGGTCCGGAAGCCAAGAATCTCGCGGCCGCGGCCAAGCACCTCGACGAACACTGGGGCAATCACCAACGCTAGCACGAAGGGCGGCACGATAAAGAAGAAATCGGTGATCCGCATGAGCCAGGTGTCGATCCTGCCGCCAAAATAGCCTGACGTTATGCCGACCGTAGTCCCCAAGATCAGACTGATTAGGGTCGACATCAGAGCGATTGTCAGCGAAATGCGCGTGCCATGAACAACGAGATTAAGGACGTCCCGCCCCGCTTCGTCGGTGCCCAACAGATGTTGGCCGTCCGGCGCCGCCAGGAAATCACCGGTTGCAGTGGCTGCCGTTTCGAGGGGTCCGACAAGCAGACCAGGTACCGCCGCCAATACCAGAAAGAAGGTCAAAGCCGCCACACCAACCCAGGCGCCACCCCGTTCGAGCAGCCTTCCAAGGAAGTCTATTATGGCAAGCCGCCGGCCTCGCCGACGGGACTCCGCAATAAGTTCAGTCATTGTTTTACTCTTGGATCAAGAATGCCATAAGCCAGATCGGCGATGAGATTCGCGACAACGATCGAGGCACCGAGCAACAGAAAGACACCTTGGAGCACCGGATAATCTCGGGCATTCAGTGCTTCAACAGTCAGACCTCCGACTCCGGGCCAAGCAAACACCGACTCAACTGTTATGGCTCCCGCAACGACGTAGCCGAGATTGAGTGTCACCAACGTGACGACCGGCAGCATCGCATTACGGAAGCCATGACGCATCAACATCTGGCCACTGGTCAGTCCCTTTGCCCTTGCTGTGACCATATAGTCCTCCGAAACAACGTCGCTCATTGCAGCGCGAGCAACCAGCACGTATTGGCCGATCAATCCTAGCGCCACGGTCGAGGCAGGAAGGACGAGATGTCGTAAATAGTCGACGATCCGATCGAGAAATTCGGTGCTGACGCCGGGCGAATACGCGCCGTAGGCGGGGAACCAAGCCAATGCAGTGCTAAAAATTACGACCGAGACCATGCCCAGCCAGAAAGCTGGTGTCGAGTAAAGTGCCAGAGCGACGCTCGTTGCGACGTTGTCGATGACCCCTCCCCGGCGCCAACCGGCGTAAATGCCGAGCATGACCCCGCACAGGATGGCGATGATTTGAGCGACACCAACCAGCGCGATCGTAGCTGGGAGGCGCTCAAGAAGTAGGTCGCTGACCCGTTGGCCCCTAAACTTGAAGCTATACCCGAGATCTCCGCGCGCAGTGGCCTGCATGTAGTCCAAAAGCTGATTCGGGAATATTGGCTTATCCAACCCCCAGTTCCGGCGCTGGGCCTCTATCTGCTCGTTGCTTACAGCGGCTCGAGCTCCTCCCAACAAAAGACTTGTTGCGTCGCCTGGAAGAACTCGAAACAATGTGAAATTCAGGACAGTCACCATCAGAAGAGTGACGGCAGCTCTGACTATAACCTTTACAATCCCGTGACTCGTCCTACTATCTTTACCGTTAGAAGCCATATCAAACCGGCCTCAGGCGATCGAATGGGAAATAGCTCCACGCCGAAACGATGTCGTTCGTCCCCCAACCTTCAAAGCAATCCTTGCGGCGAGCCTCGAGCATGAAAGGGTAGCACAGGACGATGTAGGGCGCTTCGGTGTAAATGAGGCGCACCGCCTGATCGAGAAGTTCCTGGCTCGTCTTGAGATCGACAGTGACATTGACCTGCGCCAACAGGTTCTCGAATTTCTCGTTCGTCCAGTATGACGGGTTGCTTGTGCCTACTGCGGCGCTACTTCCCAAAACGAGCAAATCGGAAGGCGCGGGAGATAACCAATTGCTTCCAACAAGCAAGTCCCAGCCGCCGCCGCCATTCTCTGGAGCTCGCGCTCGGGCACTAAACGCGCTGTCGTCGAGCTGAGTTACTGAGACAGGAACCCCGATTTGCCCGAGCCAGCCGGCGATAAGCTGCAATGTCGTGATTGGTATCGCGCCGTTACTGCCCCCTCCAGAAGAGGTGATCAATTCGAGTTGGAAGCCCTTTCCCTCCTTGTCCTCACGGACACCATCGCCGTCGTTATCCCGATAGCCCGCAGCGTCTAACCGGCGGCTTGCCTCGGCCAAGTCGAAGTGGCGCGCGATGTCACTAAGATCCGAGTAATAATCCGTTGCCGCGGGGAAGACGAGCCCGACGCCGGGGTCGGCATGGCCACGCATAGCCCGATCGACGATGGCCTTCTGATCGACGGCGTAGCCAATCGCGTCGCGGAACGCCGGATCCTGCAAGGCCTTTGTGCTGCCCGCCCCCTTTTCGGAAAGCGTATTAAAAGCGAGGAAAATCCGATTTTCGGTGCGGGATTTTCCCACAACGATGGAAGGGTTCTTTGATAGATCCGCCCACTGCGCGGCCATTAACCCGAACCCGTAGTCGAGGTCGCCGGTCTTCAGACCCTGCGCGATGGAATCAACCGTGGGGAACAAATTGAGGATCATGCCCGCCGTTGCCGGCCGCCCCGTTCGGAAGTACTGATTTGGGGTGAGCCGGGCAAACTGGCTGCGTCTGAATTCTGAAACGATCATGGGCCCTGTGCCCACCAGAGGTGGATCATTCGGGAATCCGCCCCGCGCATCAGCGTAACTAATATCTTTCCAGATATGCTCCGGGACGATCATGATATAGTTATCGACGGGCCATCGGGTCGGAACCTTAGTCACCATCTGCAAGGTTTCGTCGTCGATAGCCGTGATAGATTGGACGTTAGCCAAACCGCTCGTATTGTTCCAGCCCACGTTCAACTCGTCCGGCCTACCAATGGAGTCACGCAAATAGTTGTACGTGAAGGCCACGTCTCTGGCAGAGGCGGGTTTTCCATCCGACCACTTCATGTCCGGCCAAATCTTGAAAGTCCACGTGAGGTTGTCTTCGCCGACGGACCACTCCTTTGCAAACCCTTTCCTATCGGAGTGTCGCTGGGCGTCTATGCCCACTAGAAAGTCGTAGGTATATGCCGTAGGCGCGAACGAGGCCCATGTTGCAAAGGGATTCATACTGTCGGGGCTTGAAGTCACACCCAAGCGCACGACGTGATCATCACACGATCCTGCAAAGGCCGTTGAATTCAAGAGCCAAGGCGCTGATGATCCCAATAGCATAGCCTTGACCATGGAACGCCGACTAAGCGACCACTCGTTCATTCTATCCTCCCAGACATACCGCCATTTGTCGGCGTGCACGGGCTCACGTTAGATTGGACCCAACGTAATTTCGGACCTGAATCGCAGAGATTTTGAAATGTCCGCGGCATAATTCCGCTGTCACTGAAGCATTCTGAACAAAGCTTCTGATTGATCTGTCGACTTGCTGCGCCAGGGGGCCACTATGGGGTACGGCGTGTCAGCGCGGCGGAGAGCAGCTATGTATGTACGAACGTTCCATCGTAGGCATCGCGGCCCTTGCCAACGCATTGCACATGCGCACCCTGGCCGAGCATTACCGAGTCTCGGTCAAGGTCAATGATCTCCGAGACCCGTAAGCCCGTTTGCGCGGCCAGCAATAGCAGAGTGTAATCGCGGCGGCCCAGCCACGTGCTTCGATCCGTGCAGTCCAGGATCGCTCCAATCTCGGGCCTGGTTAGAAACTGAAGCTGCCGCTTGTCACATCGCTTGCTGGGGATCGCGAGCACACGCTGAATCTGGGCGCTATGTGCCGGCTCCTCGAACGCCGCATATCGGAAGAAGGATCGAATGGCTGTGAGGCGGAGGTTCCGGGTCCCCACCGAGGCGGATCTCTTCGTCTCAAGATCCTCCAGGAATGCGCCGATGAACGGGGCGTCCAAATCCCGCAGTGTCAACTGAGATGGGGATCTCCCAAGGCGCGTCTGTGCGAACGCAAAGAGGAGCCTGAAGGTGTCGCGATAGGAGGCAATGGTGTTGGAACTTACACCTCGATGCTCCATGAGCCGATCTGTGAACCACCGCTCGATCAGCACGGCCAGGTCGTTCGTGCGTCTCATTGCCCAACCTCCCAGCGCCTATCCAGTCGCCGTACGGCATGGTTCATCAGTTCCGGCGCGGCGAACAGGTACCAGTAGGTGTCGCGAACATTGGCATGGCCGAGGAAGGTCGAGAGAACCGGCAGCTCGCGTGCCACATCTTCGCCAGCGCGATGCCAGTTGATCAGGGTCTGGACGGCCAAACGGTGACGAAGATCATGAATCCGCGGGCCATCGCGGTTCCCCTCGGCCGTAATCCGATTTGCCGGGATAGTCGCCAGAACACGCGGTGCACGTATTGATGCAGCAATCTGCCGCCCTGTTCGGCGACGAAGAAATAGGGACTGCGCGGCGTACCAAGGTGCGCATCGCGTCGGGCGGCACAGTCTGAAAGGACAGCGATTGTCGTGGCATGCAGCGGGACCAGCCGTGACTTGCCGAACTTTGTCTCTCGGATAGTGAGGACGCCCTGGTCGAGATCGACGTCGGCCCGGAGCAGGCCGAGCGCTTCGGAATGGCGCAGTCCGGCCACCGCTATCAGTCCGAACAGGCAGTGATATGTCCAGCGTCGAAGGGCCGGCCGGCGGCAGCGAAAGTGCTGCCGCCAGAAGCGCCTGAATCTCGATCTCGCTATAGATGTAGGGCTTTGCCCGCCGTGCCGGCGGTACAGCGTCGCTTGGCGGCACTACCGTCAGAGGATCGAAATGAGTGAGGTGCTGGGCAAAGCAGCGCACATCAGGCAGGCGGATGGACCAACTCGGCTGTCGGCCCATCAACGTCACCCATTCCATTGCCAGGTCAGTCGTGATGGTATCGGCGCCGCGGGCTTCCATGAAGGTGACGAATGCCGACAACCGTCGTGCCGGACCGTCGTATTTGTATCCCAGCCCTTGGCGCATGCCGACATAGCGCTTGAGCGCAGTGCGAAGCCGGCTCATTGGACACCTCCCGGCCAGGGTAGGCTCAGTTCACGCAGCTTCTCAATATCGAGCTCGGCATAGATCCTTGTACTGTCGATGCTTCGGTGGCGGAGCAGTTGGCCGATCTCGGCAAAGCTGGCGCCCGACCGCAAAAGGTCGGTCGCGAGGCTGTGGCGGAAAAGATGGGCGCCGTGATGCGTCAATGCCTGCCCGTTCGAGTGATTGCTTCGCGATCATCGTGATGGCGCAGCCGGAGGAAAAACCCACGTGCGGCCCAAGAGTTCGCAAGAAAACGCGCCGACACGCTGAAGCGGGCCGCCCATGCCGGATATAAGCCACGATAGCTGTTTCGACGTCGTGAGGTAGCGGCATAATCGCTTGCGCCGCCCCTTACCGTGCACGAGGATCCTGCCCGACTGCCAGTCGATATCGTCAAGATTGAGGGTGGCAACTTCGCTGGCGCGCAAACCGAGCTTGGCCAAGATCATCAGAACCGCATAGTCCCGATAACCCATTGCCGTCGTCCGATCACAGGCATCGAGAACCTTCTGGACCTTCTCTGGCGGCAGGAATGTTGGAAGGCCGGCAAGTCGCCAGCGGCGGATGGACGGCACGCAATCGGCCAACGCCGTCGAAATAAAGCCCTTCAAATGCAAGTAGCGCAGGAAGGCACGGACCACCACGCATATTGCTTTGCCACTGTCGGCGGAGCCATCGAGCGCATGTCGCTCGACATAACCGATGACGATCTCCGGGGTGAGCGCTGCAAACCCATCTGCGCCGGCAGGACAGACCTGCCGTAGAAATCGATGTGACAGCAGCTTGTGGCTTCCCACCGTCGAGGCAGCGAGCCCTCTCTCATTCGACAGATATCCCGCGAATACATCGACAATCTGCTCGTGCTCTGTGCTCTCAACCGGGAGGGCGGCTGGTATTAAGCCCTCTTCCCGTAGCGCAGAAAGTAAGCGTCGGAGCGCCGATCGGTCGCCCGTGTCGGGGCTCCAGTGTTCGAAACGATGCTCAAGAAAACGCTGCGCTTCAAATAGTCACGCGAAGTGCCTCATTCATGACCCGCTCCGCGTCACGCTGCATGACGGGATGTCACAGGCATGCTCTCCGCCACGACCTCCGCCAATACGGCAGAGGTGGCAGCTGACAAAGTCCAGCCGAGGTGCCCATGTCCCGTATTATAAAAAACGCCCGGCGCGCGTCCTTTTCCGACGCGTGGCATCATGTTGGGCATCATTGGGCGTAGTCCTGCCCACGGCACGACACGGTTTGTGTTGACGCTTGGAAAAAGCTCGCGGGTCCAATTAACCAACGGTCTGATCCGGTCGTCCCGAATATCGCGGTTGTGTCCGTTGAATTCTGCAGTACCCGCGACGCGAAGGCGATCGGCGCCGAGACGGCTCGTAACTATCTTCGCTCGATCATCAAGCAGACTGACCCAGGGCGCGGCCGATTGTGCCTGCTCATCATCGAGATGAACAGTAATCGAGTAGCCTTTAACCGGGTAGATATTCAGACGATCGCCGAGCATTGCGGCGAGTTCACGACTTGCAGCCCCCGCGCATACGACAATACCATCTGCTTCCAATACCCGTTCGACGGGTTCTCCAAATCTGCTGTGAGCGCGATAGGACAACCGGAACCGCTTACCGCGAGCGATGTGGTTCACCACTGCGTCGTACTCAAAATTCGCCCCCAACTTTTCGCAAGCTCGCGCCAATCCGGTCGTGTATTTATGGATATCGCCGGTGGAGTCAGATGGGGTGAAGAATCCGCCGTAAAATTTGCCATGCAGGGCCGGCTCAATCGACGCGATCTCCTGCGAAGTGACCGGCCGGCGATCAAGCCCGCCCTCCGTGAGCATGCCATTGACTTTCGCCGCGTGATCGAAGCCTGGCTTGTCCCAGTAGATATGAAGGATCCCGCGAGTCACATGGTCGAACTGGATACCCTCATGATTTGCAGTGTCGAACACGTGCTGCCGAGCGGAAATCGCCAGCCGGGTGGTCGCAACCGTGTTTTCCCGGTATTTGGCTATGTTGGACACGAATTCAGCGAGCCAACTGTACTTGTGCCACGTTGGAGAGGGGTTCATAAGAAGTGGGGCGTCGCGCTTAAGCATCCACTTCACCCCTTTGAGGACCGTCGACCAGTGGTTCCAGACCTCGGCGTTACTCGCAGACAACTGACCGCCATTGGCGAACGAAGTTTCCATCGCCGCGTAGCGTTGACGCTCGAGAATGGTAACGTCGTATCCCTGTCGCAAAAGGGCATAAGCCGTCGATACGCCGGAAATTCCGGCGCCTATCACAGCAATTCTCGTCATATTCATCTCCAGAAAGAACAGTGGGTGCAGACCTATCGACCTGCGGTCTCGTCCCCAAATCTGTCTCCTTTACCTGAGAGCTTAGCCACGCTTACAAGCGTGGCATTCCCCTTCGGTGGGCGCAAAAGCGCCTCTCTCCAGATTGTCCCGCTGCACGGTCACCTGTGCCTGAGAGTTTCCTTGGGGGGTTGCTCCGTCGGCGCCGGCGATGGGCCGGTCTCTCCCGCATAGCCTGTTGAACACGCAACATTATGAAAGTTACTGCGCTCAACACAATTGCGAAGGTCTGCCTTTCGTGAAACGTCAAAACCAAAGTTGGCGCACATTTGAAACAACGAACTAAGCAACCGCCCACTTCCACGGTAAGTGTTATCCTGGAAGCTAGGGAACCTCACAGCAACTGCTGCCGCTCGGGGAAGCCTCTCCCCCCAAGATCAATGGCCTCGAACCCCTTATGAACCTGCCTCAGACGCGCATGTCGTCTCTGAGGCAATTGGCAAAAACGCGGGGACGAGTGGTGGCGACAGATTGATCGGTGTTGCCGCACCGAGCGCCACATCCACCTGCGGTCGCCTAGCCCGCAAAGAGATACAAGCATAGTCTTATGGCGAGAGGTGATCGAAGCTCACTTGGCTGCATTGCCCCATTCCGGGGGCAGCTTGCTCTAGACTATGCCGCAGTCCAGCCTCCGTCGAACGAGATATGAGTACCGGTCACCTGGCGAGCGTCGTCGCTTGCGAGGTAGAGCGCTAAGGCGCCGATCTCCTCCGCCTTGACGAATTCATGCGTCGGCTGCGCCTTCAGGATGACTTCGGTCTTTACCTGCTCCTCAGTCATGCCGCGGGCCTTTGCCGTATGCGGGATCTGCTTTTCGACGAGCGGCATTAGCACGTAGTCGGGCAGATGGCATTCACCGTCACGCCCGATTCAGCAAGTTCGAGTGCAGCAGTCTTGGTAAGTCCCAGTATACCATGCTTGGCAGCCACGTAGGCGGATTTGAATGCGGAGGCGACTAGTGCGCCGAGGCGATGTTGATGATCCGGCCATACCTCTTCGCCTTCATCAGTGGGATAGCAGCACGCATCGTATGAAAGGAACTCGAGAGGTTAATTGCGATGATCTGATCCCACTTCTCGACCGGAAAACTCTCGATCTTCTCGACATGCTGGATGCCGGTATTGTTGACCAGCACGTCCACCGCCTCAAAGGTCTCTGCGGTGGTTGGCGAACGCTGTTGCAATTGCTAGGCCGATTCCGCTGATAGCCGGTTATTACGGCAGTTTTTCTCATTGATGCTCAACTTCTGGCAATTTGATATCTGCCTGAGATAGATTTTACTGTTTACCTTGGCAAAAATGGCATCTGTTCGATGCGCTCTAGATGTGAGCTTTCAACAGGTTGTCCATTCGCACCCGGCCGGGAAAGCTGAGGTTGTCAAAGCTTCAGTGATTCTCGGGGGACCGAATGAACATCCATAAGAATGCCCGCCTCACGCCGCGCAGTCGAGCGGTAATCGCCCATCGCGTTCTGGTCGAAGGACAGAGGCCAGCGGCCGTCGCCGCGGCTTTTGCGATCTGCGTGAAGACGGTTCACAAATGGGTGGCACGCTATCGACGGGAAGGCGAGGTTGGCCTCAAGGATCGTAGTTCCCGGCCGCACCGGCTTTCCCGCCCGACGCCGCCGGCTACCGCTGCCCGGATTGAGGTATTGCGCCGCCTGCGCATGCCGGGTCGACATATCGCCAAGGAGGCCGGCGTCTCGCCGGCCACGGTCAGTCGCGTCCTCAAGCGCCTTGGCCTGAACAAGCTCAAGGCCTTGGCGCCGGCTGAACCGGTGCGTCGCTACGAACGCGACGCGCCCGGCGAACTCATCCATATCGACATCAAGAAACTCGGTAAGTTCAACCGCACCGGCCATCGCATCACCGGCGATCGCACGGGGCAGAGCAACAGCCGCGGCATTGGCTGGGAATACGTGCACCTGGCCATCGACGACCATTCGCGCCTGGTCTATTCGGAAATCTTCCCCGATGAGACGCGGCGCTCCTGCCTGCGGTTTCTCTTCAACGCCTTGCGCTTCTTCAAAGCCCACGGCGTCAAGGTCCAGCGCGTCATGACCGACAACGGCACAAGTTTCCGCTCCCATCGCTACGCCAAGGCGCTGCGGCGGCTCGCCATCAAGCACATCCGCACCAGGCCCTATACGCCCAAGACCAATGGCAAGGCCGAACGCCTCGTCCAGACCGCCCTGCGCGAATGGGCCTATGCCAGGCCCTACGACACATCGCAGCAACGCGCCGCCGAACTGCCGCTCTGGCTCCATCGCTACAATTGGCATCGCCCGCATGGCAGCCTAAAATCCAAACCGCCAATCAGCCGACTCGGCCTGGCCGAGGACAACCTCTTGAGGCTCCACATCTAGATGCAGGCGACTATACATTAGTTCAGAAGTTAAAGATGTTCGGCATTGCGTGCGAGAAGCGCATAAATCAGCGTGAACAGGCGACGCGCCGTGTCCTGGTCGATCTTGACTTTGGTGGAGAGACGCTCCCTTAGCAGTTCGGCCGCTTCGTTGTGGATGCCACGCCGGCCCATGTCGATCGCCTGCAGCCGTTCGGGCCCTGGCCGGCACATCGCGTCATAGTAGCTTTCGCAAATGCGGGTGTAATCCCTGAGCAGCCGCCGGAAAGGCGTAAGCGACAGATAGTGGCTGACGACATGCTCGCCGTCATCGTCGGCGACATGCAGTGCCAATCGTCCGTCCGCGGTCTCGATCTTGAGACGATAGGGGCCGCCTTCATGGCCAAGCGGCGTGAAGGTGTTGGTTTCGAGAAGGTCGATGATCGCGAGCGCCTGTTCACGCTCGACGCGCGTATCTCGTGTCCTGAAGGAGCGGTCGAGGGCGACATCACAGAGACGGTACTCGGCGCCGGCCCTGAGAGTCGCCTCCCCTCACGCCGCTTTCGCACACATGGGGACGCCTATGCCACCGCCGAGCGCAACGGCACGCAAACCGGAACAACAGAGCTGATCGACTCCCCAGACGGTCGGTTCCTGCGGGATGCCGGCCTTGATCGCTGACTGGCGTGCGGGATTCTGGCCCTCGCCGGCCGGCAAAACCTGGCTGAGGATCAACTCGTTGCCTTCACCCGGTTCGACGCCGGCGCGCTCGAGCACGCCCTTGATGACGGCGGCCCCGAGTTCATGCGCCGGCATGTTGGCGAAGGCCCCGTTGAACGAACCGACCGCGGTGCGTGCGGCGCTGGCAATAGCGATGGATGGGGTGCTCATGACAGCTTCTCCCATATCAGTTGAATTAGGTCGGACCCAAAGAGCCGGATCAGTTGACGATCGTAGCGTCCGTCGCCGCCCGCAGCTCGCCATCGGTCACGCCATCGGCGAGCTCCACGAGCCTCAGTCCACCGTCGACGACGTCGAGAACGCCAAGGTTGGTGATGATCCGGTCCACCACGCCCTTGCCGGTCAGCGGCAGGGTGCAGGCATTCAGCACCTTGGATTCGCCCGCCTTGTTGGTGTGGTCCATGACGACGACAACGCGCTTGACGCCTGCAACCAGGTCCATGGCGCCGCCCATGCCCTTCACCAGCTTGCCGGGGATCATCCAGTTGGCGAGATCACCGTTCTCCGACACTTCCGTCGCGCCGAGGATCGCGATGGCGATCTTCCCGCCGCGGATCATCGCAAAGCTCTGCGCCGAGTCGAAGAAGGCCGCGTGAGGCAGCGCCGTCACCGTCTGCTTGCCGGCATTGATCAGGTCGGCGTCGATTGCATCCTCGGTCGGAAACGGGCCGATGCCGAGCAGGCCGTTCTCCGACTGCAACGTCACATGGACATCCTCGGGAATATAATTGACTACCAGCGTCGGAATGCCGATGCCGAGATTGACGTAGGTGCCGTCCTGAAGTTCGCGGGCAGCCCGTGCCGCCATCTGGTTCCTGTCCCAGGCCATCTTGCCTCTCCCCTGCCCTTACGCTGCCGCGCGCGTCGTGCGCTGTTCGATGCGTTTTTCGTGCTCGCCCTTGATCAGCCGATGCACGTAAATGCCGGGCAGGTGGATGTGATCGGGATCGAGGCTGCCAGCCGGCACGATCTCCTCGACCTCGGCGACACAGATCTTGCCGCAGGTGGCCGCCGGCGGGTTGAAGTTGCGCGCGGTCTTACGGAAGACCAGATTGCCGGTCGTATCCGCTTTCCAAGCCTTGACGATCGAGAGGTCGGCGACGATGCCGGTCTCAAGGACATAATATTCGCCATTGAAGCTCTTCACCTCCTTGCCCTGGGCAACCACGGTGCCAACGCCGGTTTTGGTGTAGAAGCCGGCGATGCCCGCGCCGCCTGCCCGCATGCGCTCGGCGAGCGTGCCTTGCGGATTGAATTCCAGCTCGAGTTCGCCGCTCAGATACTGCCGCATGAACTCGGCGTTCTCACCGACATAGGACGAGATTACCTTCCTGATCTGCTTCGTCTTCAGCAGCACGCCGAGACCGAAGTCATCGACGCCGCAGTTATTCGACGCGATCGTCAGATCCTTCGTACCGGCGTCGCGGATCGCATCGATCAGAAGCTCCGGAACGCCGCAAAGGCCGAAGCCACCGGCCGCGATAACCATCCCGTCGAACAACAGGCCTTCAAGGGCTGCTTGCGGGTTCTCGCGCGTCTTATTCATACCTCACCGAAAGTTCTTGTGTATTCGCGTAAAAATGCACCCCTGGACCGATCCCGAAATCACAACAGTGCAGCATTGAAGAGCAACATTGCCGTAGTGAGAGTGCACCCAAGGTTTCCACGAGTAGTCGAAGCAATGTTCTGGAGGCAAACGCGGCTTCTGCCGTGTACGCCGCCGTTGATTTGCATCAAAAGGCGTGGGCGCAAAAATCGTCGATTTGCAGAATTCATCGGATGCTCAACTTTGTTCTCGGGCACCCTGAATGAAACGCGTGTTGTTGTATTTTTGGAAGTCAGTTCGGGGGCATTGGTTACTATACGCACCACGCTTTGGATGGCCTTGGGCGATCAGTAAGTGGGAGGTGTGATGGCGCTTACAATTTCGCTATAGCCATTGTGAACGTTCCGAAAGCGATGCGGCAGACGGCTATCAAAATAGTATCCGTCTCCCGGTTTGAGAATTCGTTTCTGGTTTCCGACTGTCACCTCGACCATGCCGGACAGAACCATGCCAGCTTCTTGCGCCGCATGGGTGAATTCCTCTCCGCTGTCCGCGCCAGCTGCATATCGTTCATGCAACATAAGCAGTTGGCGGTTGGGGTGATCCAATCCGATGACGCGATATGAGATCGTGTCAACCTTTCCAATTTCCACCAAGTCTGCCGACGCATAGAATGGGGAATATGGAAGACTCGACTGCAGGTCGGAAAAGAAGCCTGTAAGCGTGGTTCCAAGCGCATCCAACACGGCACCCAGCGTATCGACTGAAGGGCTCATTCGATCTCGCTCAATGAGAGATATTGTTGAATGAGATATGCCCGAACGAGCAGCCAATTCTCGAACGCCAAGATCGCGCCGGCGCCGCAGTTCACGCAGTTTGCTTCCAATTTTCGGCATTGCTCATTCCTTGTATGAATTTTGGTTTGAGTCCGTGCCATGCTCGCGATGAAGAAACACCACGACGACCGCATTGGCGGACTGAGGTGGTGATTATAATGAACGCGTGGTTGAGGAGCAATTGTCGGACTGCTCCCGTTGGACGATGCTGGATTCATCAAGTCACATAGGAGGTTTTGATGACATCGCGTCTTGAAGCGCTGCAAGGCAAATTTATACAGATCAAGCAACCGTCTCGGGACGCCGTCTCGGACACGGCCCCGGTCGAGAAAACCGTGAAGGACATTATCGCGAATGTCCGCGAACGAGGGGACGCAGCCGTTCGAGAATATTCCATCGCCTTCGACAAGGCTGACATCGCGAAGTTCGAAGTCACTGAGGAAGAGAAGCTGAAGGCTGTTGCCGATCTCGACCCGCAGACGCGCGAAGACACCGAGTTTGCGATTGCAAACGTCCGCCGGTTCGCAGAGGCTCAATTGGGTACCATCCTCCCGCTCGAGATCGAGAGCCTCCCTGGCATCCATCTTGGCCACAGGGTGATCCCGATCGAGACCGTCGGTTGTTATGTGCCGGGCGGCCGCTACCCGCTCTTGTCGGCGCCGGTGATGACGATCGTCCCGGCTAAGGTCGCCGGTTGTGATCAGGTCATTGCCTGCCTTCCGCCGAACGCCCATCCTGCCATGATTGCCGGCTGCCATCTTGCAGGCGCTGACCGGATTTTCCGAGTCGGCGGAGCCCAGGCAATCGCCGCCATGGCTTACGGCACTGAGACGATTCCGGCTGTCGACAAGATCGTCGGACCCGGCAATGCCTTCGTGAACGAAGCGAAACGTCAGGTGTTCGGTCAGGTCGGTATCGATCAACTCGCTGGCCCGAGCGAAATCTTCATTGTGGCCGACGAAACCGGCAATCCAGCAATGATTGCGACCGATCTCCTGGCGCAGGCGGAGCACGACGTCCGCACCCGTGTTGGGCTCGTGACGACTGACCGCAATCTTGCTGCAGCAGTCCTCAAAGAAGTCGAAAGGCAGTTGGAAGACCTGCCGACGGCCCCGGTCGCAGGCGCTGCATGGAAGGATTATGGTGAGATTACGGTCGTGGAAGACGAAGACACGATGATCGCCTACTCTGACTACATCGCAACTGAACACCTGCAGGTGCACACCCGCGATCCGCAGGCAACCGCCAAGAAGCTTCGTAACTACGGCTCGCTCTTTATTGGTGAATTGGCCAGCGTTGTCTATTCGGACAAGTGCTGTGGTACGAACCACACTCTGCCGACCATGGCCGCAGGCCGGTACACCGGTGGTCTTTGGGTGGGCTCTTACGTAAAGATTGCGACCCACCAATGGCTGGACGAGCGCGGTGTTGCAGCTGTGGCTCCCGCCGCGGTCCGCCAGAGTGCGACCGAAATGCTGGAAGGACATCGTCGCGCTGCGGCATTGCGCCTTAGCCCTCAGCAACTTGCAGGAGTGTAACCTCATTAAATACCTAATTGGGGATCGGCAGCGCCTCCTGCCGGTCCCTTTTCGCGCGCGTAAGCGAGTTGGGAGGAAGGAAGAAAGCTGCCACCGGCGCAGCATTTACCCCTAAAACTTCACTGGACCCATCGGCGCTCTTGACGGCGAAAGTGATCCGGTGAATCGCGTCCACAAATTCCTTCCCGGCCCGATAAGCGGATACCCGCGTACTGGACCATGTTTGGGAAAGTATGATGTCCGACCAGACTGCCGATTCCGATGAAGCCGTCCTTTGTTCCGAGATGATGCGGCTGTAGCGATATCCATCGGGATGAAAACGGGATATGCAGGGCGAGATGACTGTGTTTCAGTTCGCGATGAACATCCGCCCTATCCGGTTCAACGCTGCGCCGGTGACCGCTCTTCGTGCCGGCTGCCTTATAGGAGAGCTGCTTCCAACACCGCATCCCTGAGTCGCCCAACGGCCAGGAAAGTCCGGCACGCTCCATACGGCGCAACGTCTCGGCACGGTCGAAACGACGGCGCCAACGCGCACCGCAATCGACTTGTGGCCAGGACCTTCCTCAGACCCGTATCTCAGAACGCTGAAAGGGAGGATCATCTCACCAGTAGGACCCCCGACAAACGACCTTGGTCAGGGCGCGCGCCCGTCGAGGAATCAGGGGCGACCAATTCTCGGAATTGGGGCGGCGGAATGATTTCGGACGCGGGGCGGCTGTCAAAGGAATCTGCAGCCAGACGGACTATCCTTCATCAGAAAGGCGAAATTTTTCCTACTCTGCAGGCCTCGGTATAAGCTCGCCTGGCACCCAAGCACACCCCCTGCCGGTTGTTGCTACTCTGTGAAGGCCACCTACCCCAAACCGGCGATTACTCGCACCGCAAGTGCTTTTACTGCTCTACTGAAAGCCATCTCACGGCACGATGCACTTCAATAATAATATAGGCCGCACGAGGGTGACCAAAGTCCGGTGCGGCCTTCGAATGAGCGCTAGAGAGTAAAGATTTTGCGAGGCGTGTTGGTCAGCACCTCGACTCCCGATTCAACGACACGAATTGATTCGCTAATCATGTAGCCAAAATCCTCGTCGAACCAGTTGCCCAGCATGAGGTGAAAGGTCATGTTCGGCTTCAACACCGTCATGTCGCCCTTCTGGAAACTGGCGGTGGGCTCAAGCCAGCCAATGCCGTTGGCATAACCGCAGCGAGACTCCTTTTTATAGCCGAGGCTTTCATAAACCCGATAGAATGCGCTTGCGACGTCGTTGCAAGTGTTCCCGGGCCGGATCGCTTCCAACGCTGCGTCCATTCCGGCAATGTGCGCGTCATGAACCCGTTGCAGACGCTGCGAGGGCTCGCCGATCGAGAATGTTCGCATGAGGCCGACTGCGTAGCCATGCCGGACACCTCCCAACTCGATATTAATCTGCGAGCCTTCACGAAGCACATCCTCACTCCACGGAATGTGAGCTGTCCCAGTTCGCGGAGAAGAATTGAAAGCGATACCAGCGAGATTTGTACCGGGCTGTCCGTTGGCGCCCCGTGCTAGTGTCGCGGTAATTTCGGCGACAGCATCAGCCTCGCGAACGCCCGCACGCATAACCTCGGCAGCCGTCGTCATCGCCGCATCTGTAATAGCTGCAGCCTCGCGCATAACGGCGACCTCAAGGTCTGACTTGACTATCCGTAGCCACGTTACCAGGTTGGAACAATCCTCAATCCTGGCGCTTGGAAGGCGGCCCTTGAATTTGGTCACCGCGTGAAAGCGCAAGTCCCCCAATTCCAGCCCGATGCCTCGGTTTGCGAGCCCCTTTTCATGTAGGAACGCGAGGATCGTATCATAGCCATCCTTTTCGGGGGTGCCGATTAGTTCTTCTGGGTACGCAATGATATTCTCGCGGCCCATGAAGGTCTGGTGAAGGGCTGCGGGAGCGTCCATTTGGCGTAGAATGAATGTAGGTTCTTCGTCGTGAACCGAAACGACGAGCCCCTCCGGCACATACCCCGACGGCGTCGTATATCCAGTCAGGTATGTAATGTTATGTGTGTTGAACACCACAAGTGAGTCAACATTCCTGCGTTCCAGCTCTGCTTTTACAGCGGAAAGCCGGCGCAGGAACTCTGTTCTTGGAAAGGCCTGGGGGCCTTTGCTGATGGGCATTACCTTGCTCCTTGGTTGAAATCCCACTCACAACCCTCACGGGTGCGAGCTTGTGTCCTTGAGTGTGATTTAGCGATAAACCGCCGCCTCAACGAGCGGCGGCTCAACGCGGTCTTAATCATTGCCAGCGAGAGAGCCTGCGGTTAGCGGTGCTCCGGGTACTCATCCCGAAGCGGAGCTAATGAAAGCCCGCTCGTCATGTTGCGGGCTTCAAGAGTAAGTCCCGGCTTCTTGGGTCGGATCGCCGCCACATGGCATAAAGAACGATCAGGCAGAGTATTGGCAGCAGGATCAGCAACGCTCCTACGGCGGCTATAGTGGGGTCGATTTGGTGACGAATATCTTCCCACATCTTCAAAGGAAGTGTGCGGACGGAGAAACCACTAACGAGCGAAGTGATGACCACTTCATCGAAGGAGTGCAGGAATGCAAAGACGCCACCGGCAATTAATCCAGGTTTGATCAACGGAAGCGTGACGCGTACGAAGGTACGGGCGGGACTGGCCCGCATGCTCTTGGCGGCCTGCTCAAGCCGGGGGTCGAAATTGGCAAGCGTCGCAGAGACGATTACGACGACATATCCCACCGCTCCGACGCTGTGCGCTAAGACGATGCCGGTCATTGTGCCGATCAGCCCGAGTTTTACCAGGCCAAGGTAAGTGGCAACCCCCACGACGATGACAGGAATGGTGATCGGAGTCAGGAGCACCAAGGTCAGAAAACTGCGCACTTGCGGAGCCGCTCTACTGAGGCCGTACGCAGCTAGCGTCCCCACAATCGTGGACAGGGCGGCAACGATGATCCCGATTTCAATGCTGCTCAACGCGGCTTGGTACCAAGTCGGATCGCTAAAGAAATTCCGATACCACTGCAGCGATAGAGATGACGGCGGGAACTCCAGGAACTTACCTCCTCCAAACGACATTACGAGGATGAGAACCTCAGGGAGCAAGAGGAAGAACATGACTAGCGTCAGGAATGAATAGCCGGCAACCTTCAACCAGCTGAAGCCACGAACAGCCTGATAAAGTTGGGTCGTCCAACGCTTAGCTCGGACGGAATTGGTTAGCTCGTTTAGAAAGCGGCTCAGGTTTCCGAGGGACGGAATAAATTGGCGCATGGACCCTTGCCTAAACCGCCCGCTGCCCCCTGGCTTGCTAGAAAGGTCAAGCCCTAGCATTGAGAGAACAACGATCGCGACCGCCAAAAGGACGAATGCTGAAGCCGCGATTTCTGCGATGTTGAACGAAGTTCGGACCTGCGACGCGATGAACGTCGACAGCATCGCGTCTCCGAGGCCACCGAGAGCGGCGGGGGTGATGTAAAAGCCGAGGCAAATCACAAACACCAATAGCGATCCGCTGCGCACACCAGGCAGACTGAGTGGCAAGAAGACGCGCCAAAAAGCACTAAAGGGACGTGCCCCCATGCTCTGGGCTGCGGAGACCAGTGACTTATCTATACCGGCCATTACGCTGACGAGTGGCAGGATAATCATAGGCAGCATGATATGTATCATGCCAATATAGACGGCCATCCGGTTATAAACGAGCGAGAGCGGGCTGGAGATAAGTCCGAGGTTGAGCAGAAAATTGTTGATGAGACCGCCGTCGCCGAGAATGACCACCCATGCGTAGGTTCGCACTAGCATACTGGTGAGATAGGGAATGACGACGAGCACAATGAGCGCGATGCGGAGATGCTTCGAGGCGGTTACAATCAGGTATGCTGTTGGATAGCCGATGAGAAGGCAGATCGCGGTAACGACCATGCTGATCTCGATGGTCTGATACAGGACCCGAATGTTCGCATACTGGCTGAAAAAAGCTTCATAATTTACAATGGAAAAGTTCGGCCAGTTCAGGCTACTCAGGAAAAGCAGGCAAGTTGGTATCCCGACAACGCCGAGGAATATCATGAGAGCCGGTGCGGTAAGCGCAATAGGCGCTCGACCTAGTTTGTGCAAGATCTGCATCACTTGCCTCCTTGAGGGTCATTGCGCACAAAGCGTATGTCCGAGCGAAGCCAGTCGAGCCGTACCTCGTCCCCAGGTTGGAATACTTCCTGCCCATAGGCGACATGCTCACGTGTTACGAGCAACGTACTTCCGACCCGCACGTGATACTTTCGGACAGGCCCTGCGTAAATCATGCTTTCGACTGTGCCCGTGGCAGATTGCCAAGAGTTTTGATCAGCGGGAACTGACGCTGCGCGTGCGGCTACTGCAATTCGTTCCGGACGGATCATCGCAACGCATCCGGCAGGCTTCTCGACACTCGTTAGAACATCGAACCCGCAGTTCTCGAGAATATTCGCCTCACCGAGAAAATTTGCGACGAACTTTGTCGCTGGCCGATCATAGAGGGCTTCCGGCGTATCAGTCTGCTCGATTTTCCCGGCGCGCATGACAACTATTCGATCCGAAAGGGTCAGCGCTTCCTCCTGATCATGGGTGACGCAGATTGTGGTCTTGCCGAATTCCTTGTGCAAGCTCTTGATTTCAGTCTGCATCTGCTCACGAAGATTGCGATCGAGGGCGCCGAGTGGTTCATCGAGCAGAAGAATTGGCGGGTCGGCGATCAGAGCTCGGGCAAGCGCGACGCGCTGTTGCTGACCGCCGCTCAGCTGGGATGGCATGCGGCCGCCAAGGTCGTTTAGGCGCACGCGTTCAAGGATGTTTTCAATTTTTTCTGCTCGCTTTGCGGCGTCCACGCCGCGCATTTCCAGCGGAAATTCAAGATTTCGACGAACGGTCAGATGAGGAAAAAGGGCGTAGCTTTGGAAGACAATACCTTGATCGCGCCGATAGGACGGTACTGAAGCAACCGACTTTCCTGCTATAAGAACATCTCCTTGGGTCGGAGCGGCAAAGCCGGCGAGTAGCATCAGCGCAGTCGTTTTGCCTGAGCCGCTCGGGCCAAGTATTGTTAGAAACTCGCCCTGCCGAACCGAAAGCGATAAATCATTGACCGCCGCGACCGCACCATACATTTTGGTGACATTACGGAATTCGATTTGCGCGGCTGTCGGGATCTGATTCAACGCTGTTTCCTCGCTGTTGTGCGGAACAGGACTCTTGACGAAAAAGTTCATGATGGATGCTCCAGTTTACCTGGAGGGCCGCCGTCGGCGTCGGCTTGCGACACCGGCATCGACAAGGCAGCCCAACAGGTTTCTAAAGGTGGGCTGAGCGCCTTTTGGCACCACAACCTTCACGCAAGTCAGCACGACCGGTTATTGAAGAACCCACTCGTTCCAACGTTTTGTGAGCCGTTCGGCGTTCGAGATACCATCGGTCCCCACTTCAGCGTACCACTTCGGATTTGTAGCCACGCTCGACTTTACATAATCAGGATGCGTAGCGAATTTTCGCGCGAGTGCGTCCGGCAACAATTTGTATGAATTCTGATTTGCCGGGCCATAAGGGATAAGTTGCGAAAACGCAGCCAACCTGTCTGCGCGGGTGATAAACTCGATGAATTTCTGTCCGTTTGACGCATTTGCTGCGCCCTTCGGGATGGCCCAGCAGTCCCAGCTCAGCTTTGCCTGGTTGCGATTAATCGCAATGGGATCGCCTTGATCGATAAGAAGGGTTGCCCGACCGTCATAGGTCTGACCCAAGTCAACGACCTTATCATGCATCATCTGCTGGATTTCGGATCCGCTCGTGAACCATTTGCGAATATGGGGCTTGATCCTATCGAGACTCTTGAAGATTCGGTCTATGTCCATCGGGTAGATGGCATCGGGCGACACGCCGTCCGCCAGAAGAGCCTCTTCCCAAGGTCCCTCGACCCCGTATTGCCCGGAGACCAGTGTTCGGAGACCGGGATATTTGCTGACGTCCCAGAACTCAGACCAAGAACCAGGTCGCGGCTGATCAGTTGGGAATTTGCCAGTATTATAGAACATGCAATAGGCATAGACGATTGTGCCAACACTATGTGGCAGCTTCGCAAAGTCCAAAATTGCGTCCAGTTCCTCTTTCTTATAGATGGAATAGTCGATCTCCTCCAAATATCCCTTTTGGGAGGCCTGGATGGCCGTTATTGGGTTAGTGGGGATGACGTCGAGCGCAACATTACCGCTCGAAACCATAAGCTCTAGTTGCGTGAAGGTGACCTCATCAGCGACAGAGGTCACCTTGATCCCCGTCTCGGCCTCGAAAGGTTTTACAAAAGCTTCGGTGCAAGCCTTTGCATAATCTCCTCCGTTGAGCGCAACTCTCAATTCACCACCAGACTGGGCAGCAGCGCGACTACTCTGGTAAGCCATTGCACCGACTGCGAGCGCGGATGTCGCCTGAAGAAAGCGTCTACGGTTTATCGACATGGTCATTGTTGTTCCACCTCATTGCTGAACCGCCCGCCGGGAAGTTCCTTCTTGTTGCTCTTTGAACCTTGAGGAGTTGCGCACATACGCCGACGCCGTCGGCGTCACAGCCGGTCGCGCGCTGTCCTCCTCCAGACCAAAAGACTATAAATAAAGGGGAGCGGAGGATTCTGTCATATTTGTCGTCTGGCGAAATACCCATTTCAAAATGCCGAATATGATGAAATGCTGCCGTCGTTAACCGATCACGGATCCACCACGCCGCTATTATATGCAAAGGTGGTGAAGGATGGCAGACGCTTAGCAGCTGAACATGAGGCCATCACCAGCAAGCATCGCAGAAGACCGAGATCCGGGAGCTCCGAGCCGGACTTAAGGCATTCGATTGGGCAAGCTGAGCGAATGGGTGATGGGACAGAAAAGCAGAGATGGCAACAATCACCTATGACGTTTGTTGCCAGAGCTCCACCCAATTTGACCTGTGCGGATCATGTTGCGCGGCGCTCAGATCCATGGTCTGCTAGTCTAGATTTTTAGCGTCTGCGCATATATTGGCGCGGCTCGTATTCGATTTCGTCCAAGGGATAAAATGGCCTCGCTTTGCGCCAGGAGAACTGGTCTAAATAGTAGGAGCTCAAACCTGGCGTGTCGACGGTAACAACGTGACCAATTTTAGCGAAGTTAAGCTGGAAGTGATATCCCGAGCGCGTAACAATGATTTTCGCTCGCGCTGGGTCAAGACCAACCGCCCTGAAAAAATCGGGATCGATATAGGAATAGGGTTGGTTCGTTAGCAGGACGCTGATCTTTCCAATCTTGAAGATTGCGTACCTTTCTATGAACGACTTCGTGCCGGCGTCTGACGGTCCCTCATAAACTACCGGCACGTTCTCTCCCGCGCCAATGACCTTGCCGTTGGCGGTCACACTCGGGCTGACGTCGCAATACTTGCCTCCAAACGTCAGAGTGATTTCAGATGTTGCCCCCGCACTGTGGCATCTTTCTACGGCATCCGGGTCGTAGATTGGAAGATAGGTTTCGACATCGATCTTGTTTTCCAAAAGATGGTTCAAGATATAGGTGCTGTCGCCAGGCCCGCCTGCCGCGACGCGATCACCTTGGTCGCCGACAATAATCGTACGATCCGATTCCGCAGCCTTGGCAAGCTCGTTTTCAAGTAATGGGTATTTGCAGGTGAATTCATCGCGAAGTTCCCAGAGCATTCTGATGAGTTCGTTCGCAACCTGATACGCTTCATCATACTCGCCGTTACCGTATGCAAGGACAACCTGCCCCATGGAAGGGACGTCCAAGAACTGTTGGCAGTTGAAAATCGACACGTCCCACGCTCTGCCCTGTTTTACAGCCTCGCTCGCATTCGCATGGATACTGACAAGCGGACCGGAAAGGGTCGTGTCATTGCCAAGCGTGAGCATCGGAAGAAACGTTGCGGCTAGCACAGGGTTAAACGTGCCATCCAAAATACCCATCGCCGCTCGAAACGCCCGCTTCGCCGTGGCTGATTGATCCTCATGAGGGTTGGTTAGGTAGGCAGAAAGGAAATCAAGCGGCGCAAGTGTGCTCTCGCGAACATGGGCGTGGAGATCGAACGCCGCCGTGATCGGAACGCCACTGCCAACGATCTCGCGAAGACGCTGGGCCAAGACTCCTTCGGGGTCTGATAGAGTCTCGGTGAGCATGCCGCCATGCAGCGGCAATATGATCGCATCGAAATCCCCGCGTTTCGCCGCGTCGACCATGATCTCGCTTACTTCCGCGAAGACCTTATCATCAACCGGTCCACCGGATTCCGCGCGAAAGAGGCCGGGGACAATCAATTCTACGCCGGCCTCGTAAGCACTGTCGACCACGCCGCCGAATGTTGAATTTGCTCCGCGATTTCGCTCGATAGCGCTTTGACCTTCAATGATCGTGAACCGTTCACGGCGTGTCACGATCGGGTTAAAGCTGTGCGATTCCTGAGCGATACCCCCAGTGAGAATTCGTCGCTTGGCCATAGTATGCCTCTTTTGTTCATCATTGCGCTGGCACGCGCCGCATCTCGCGCGAGTTCGTCGATTTGCTATTCACCGTCGTCATCAACCTCATGGATGCACATGTGGCCCTTGATGAAGAACCTTGACATTGTCGATCAGGCGGTTAGTGCCGAGACTTGCCGCGACCAACAGGCGCCCCGGACCGTCGAGCCGGTCGATCAACGCAAGGTCGGCCTCCGAGCGCACTTCGAGATAGTCAATCTTGTCGAAGCCGGCCTCTCGGAGACGGCGTTTGGCCTCAAGAAGGACATCACGGAACAATTCCCCGCGCGACATCTGATCCGCTGCCTCAAACAGAACCATGGGCAAGAACTTGGCCACCTCGCGCTCTTCTTTTGAAAGACGCATGTTGCGCGATGACATTGCCAATCCGTCGGACTCATGCACGGTCGGGCAGCCGACGATCTCGACGGGGATGTCGAGATCGCGGATAAGCCGGCGCACGATGTGAAGCTGCTGGAAGTCCTTTTCCCCGAAAAAGGCAATATCAGCGCCCGTCTGCAGGAGGAGCTTCGCAACAATCGTTGCAACTCCCTCGAAATGACCGGGACGATGGCAACCGCAAAGTCCTTGAGTAAGGCCACTCACCTCAACCGTGGTGGCAAAACCAGGCGGATAAATCTCCTCAACATCGGGCGCGAAAAGTAGATGCGTCCCGACAGCCTCAAGCCTTGCGAGATCGTCTCGCTCGGCGCGCGGATAGGTAGCAAGGTCCTCGCCATTGTTGAACTGCCGCGGATTAACGAAGGTGGTAACGATGACCCATTCGGCCGTGGAGACGGCAGCACGAACCAGGCTCAGATGCCCCTCGTGCAGTGCCCCCATGGTCGGCACGACCGCGACGCGACCATGCGTGCGACGCCAGTGCCCGACAGTCCGGCGCAGTTCCTTGATGGTACGGACGATCGCCGTGGTCATAAGCCACCCTTCACTGAAATCCTTCGGATCCGCATGCGAGAAACAGTCCGGGCGGATATGCGCAGTCGGCGCGATCCGTTCAGTTCCGCCACCACACAAGAGCGGAAGCGATTGAGATTGATATTAGCTCAAGACGGTCTCAACCAGCTTTACCCAGTATCCTATGCCGTACGGCAGCGCTTCGTCATCGAAATCGAAGGCTGGGTTATGACAGGCGGCCGTAGGTCCATTGCCGAGAAATACGAAGGAGCCCGGCCTCGCCTGCAGCATGTAGGAGAAATCCTCCGCGCCCAAGTGAATTTTTACCGCATCATCCACGGCACTGGCGCCCACTAAATCATGCGCGGCCGCACTAGCTTTTCTTGTTTCATCAGGGTGATTATAGGTAACGGGCACTGATCGCAGATACTGGAACTGTATTTCCGCACCGAAAGCCCGGGCAATTCCATCGGCGATCCTGGGGATTTCTCGTTCGGCAAAATCTTGAAGGCTGGCCTTCAACGTTCTAACAGTCCCCGAAATTTCGACTTGATCTGGAATGATATTGTAGGCTTGAGCAGCGTTGAGTTTCGTCACAGACAGAACGAGCGAATCCAATGGATCAGTTTTGCGGGAAATGAGAGTTTGTAGACCTAAAATGACCTGGGCCGCTATCGTCACGGGGTCCACGGTTTCATGGGGAACTGCCGCATGACCACCTTTACCCTTGATGACAATGTCGAAATCGTCTTGCGAGCCCATAACTGGGCCAGAGCGAATGCCAAACTTGCCGATATCCATGCCCGGCTCGATGTGCATTCCGTAGACTTCGGATATGCCGAAGCGTTCCATGATCCCTTCTTGGACCATTTTAAGACCACCTGATGGAAGTTCCACTTCTTCCGCCGGTTGAAAAATGAGTGCCACGGTACCTTTAAAAGTCCGAGTGCTGGCAAGGTATTTCGCAGCCCCAAGCAGCATGGCAGTGTGACCATCGTGACCGCAGGCATGCATGTGTCCATGAACTTTGGACGACCAAGGCTTACCGGAAGCCTCAACAATCGGCAGGGCATCCATGTCCGCCCTCAATCCGATCGTGGGCCCGTCGCCTCCTTCCCCTTGTATCAAGGCGACGATGCCGGTTTCGGCAATTCCGGTTTCGATATGATTGATGCCGAAAGAGGCGAGCTTTTCAGCAACAAATCTGGCGGTGTTCGGCAGTCGATAGTCCAGTTCGGGATTTTGATGAAGATAGCGGCGCCATTCCGCCACCTCGTATTTTAGCTGGTTGAAAGTCTCTATGTTCGCCATGCTCATCAGCCCAAATCTTGAAACCGAATCTCTATTCGCCGCAGGAATACAAGAACGATTTCCTGTCCGTGGAGGATCGCCGCCACGGGTACCACCAAAGTAACAAGTGGCGCACTCCGTTTCTGGAGAATTGCGCATACGCGTGTCGACGTGGGATCAATCGCCTGTGATTTATGAAACGCTTCACGCATTACACAAAGCAATTCGAAATATCTGAACCAACGTGCCCTACGCAGCTTAAACAACCGACATCATCATCCCGCAGTCAAATAGATCGGCGAGAGACAACCTTCACAGCTGTTCACACCCTCCCCCATCGCCGGTGATGGACAAGTTTCAAGGCGTCACGCGGTCAGCTCGGCCTGGATAATAAATCCTTCAACCGCACAGGGGAACGGGCGCGTATCGCGAAGTAGAGGGAAGCCGACGAAGCGACACCCATTCGATCGTTGCGATAGTGCGCAGGTTTCAGGGCATCTCAGGTTCCACTGTCCCGCGATTGGTCCACAGCGTTTCAGTGAGCCGCTAAACTGGCGCGGTAAAAACATTTCAAAACCACGCTCAATGCGAGGTCCGTATTTCAGCAGCAACAGCACTTTGACGAAAACCGTCATCTTCAGCACGCAATACTCACCGCTGCTGCGCCCGCGCGCCAAAAAATCCAAACAAGGGAACTGAAAAAAATGATAATCTCTCGACGCAATCTCTTCAAATTAGGCGCCGCCGCAGGAACAGCGTTTTCGCTCCCCTCGATCGTACGGGCGCAATCCATTTCTGACGGCCGCACAGCCCGCATGGTGATCTCCAACCTCAGTGTTTTTGATCCGGTGGTAACCACTTCCGACCCCACTCACACTCACGCTTACGCCATCTATGATACGCTTTTCGGGGTCGACTCAAAATTTGCTCCGCAGCCTCAGATGGTTGGGAAATGGGCGGTTTCTGAGGATAAGAAGACCTACACATTCGAACTCCGTGACGGCCTGAAGTGGCACGACGGAAGTCCGGTAACAGCAGCGGACTGTGTGGCTTCAATCCGCCGTTGGAGCGCCGTGGCGCCCGGTGGACAGCTGCTCATTGCAAGGGCCAAAGATATCTCGAAAAAAGATGACAAGACTTTCACCATTGCGCTGAACGAGCCGCTGGAGTTTTTGCTTAACATTCTGGCTTTCCAAGGCCCATTCATCATGCGTGAAAAGGACGCAAACCTTCCGCCGACAGAGCAGGTAACGGCCAACATCGGATCTGGCCCATTCAAATTCAATCAGGGGCTTGCCAAACCGGGCGCCAGCTTCACCTACGACCGCAACGAAAATTACGTTCCGCGCCAGGAGCCACCTGACGGATTGGCTGGGGGGAAAATCGTCAAAGTGGATCGCGTGGTGTGGGAAAACAGTTTGTTTGGCGATCAGCAGACAGCGGTTGCTGCCTTGCAGGCAGGCGAAATTGATTTCCTCGCGCAGCCGTCGTTCGATCTCTTGCCAATCATCGAGGCCGACCCGAACCTTGCAGTGCAAGTATTGGACAAAAGCGGATATGACAATTTTCTCCGCATGAACTGCCTGCAAAAGCCGTTTGACAATGTCAAGGCACGTCAAGCGCTGCTCTATTTGGTAGACCAAGAAGCATTCATGAGCGCTGCTTACGGTAATCCGAAGTACTTCCGTACTGTTACGTCGATGTTTGGCAATGAAACACCAGCTTCGAACGACGAAAACACGGGTTGGTTCAAAAAGGGCGGTCACCCAGAAAAAGCCAAGCAACTCTTTGCTGAGTCGGGATATGCAGGCGAGAAAGTCGTCATACTGCAGTCCACAGACTGGCCGGAAGCAAGCAACATGGCACAGGTCTTGGCATCCGCGCTGCGCAATATTGGGATCAATACCGAGCTTGCGCCCAGCGACTGGGGTGGGGTCGTCGCCCGCCGCGCGAACAAGGGTCCGGTTGAAGAAGGGGGCTGGAGCGTATTTATCACGAACGACCCCGAAGCCTCCATTGGCACTGTTATCTCAGGTGTAACGTTGCCGATGAACGGCGAAAAAGGCTGGTACGGCTGGCCGAGGAACGATGAATATGAAGCCCTCCGCCTTAAATGGGTTGATCTTGGAACGCAGGACGAGCGTAAGCAGTTGGCTCGCCAGATGCAGAAGATCTGGTGGGATTATGTGCCGACCGTTCTCCTCGGACAACATGTTCAGCCCATCGCCCGCCGTAAGTCCCTGACCGGACTTATCGGGGTTCCTGCATGGATCCCATTTTGGAATATGCAGAAGGTCTCTGCTTGATGGGCGCGTATATTCTTCGCCGACTGATTTCAACCATCGCCGTTGTGGCGATGGTCGGGGTCTTCGTGTTTCTGCTCCTCAGGTTAGCGTCCGGTGACCCGGCCGCAATTATCGGCGGCAATACAGCAACGCCAGAGATGGTCGCGGCGATCCGAGAGCAGTTGGGTCTCAACGAGACATTACCGGTTCAGTTTGTCCATTGGGCGGCTGGCCTCCTCGGCGGCGATTTCGGGACCTCGATCTTCACAGGGCGGCCAGTACTTGAACTCATCTCGCAACGGCTGGAGCCAACCATTTCGCTAGCGGCTTTGACGATGATCTGTTCTGTCACCATCGGGGTGTCCTTCGGAGTCCTTGCGGCGTGGCGCGCGGGCGGGCTTGCCGACCGCGCGCTCACGGGCTTTGCCGCGCTTGGGTTTTCAATCCCGGTGTTTGTCTTCGGCTATTTTCTTATTTACTTTTTCGCGATCCGAACACGCTGGCTACCGGTCCAAGGCTATGTGCCAATTGAAAGCGGCTTTGCAGAGTGGTTCACTCACCTAGTTCTGCCAACCGCAGCTTTGAGTCTTGCATATATAGCATTCATTGCGCGCGTAACGCGGGCGAGCATGCTGGAAATCCTATCGGAAGACTATATGCGGACTGCAGCAGCCAAAGGCGCATCGTCCTATGCCATGCTCTTTCACCATGCTTTGAAAAACGCCGGCGTCCCTATTTTGACGGTCGTAGGCGTAAGCTTTGCCTATCTTATAGGCGGGGTCGTCCTGACGGAAACGGTGTTCAACATACCTGGCATCGGTCGCCTCGTGGTCGACGCGATTAACAACCGCGATTATCCGATCATCCAGAGCGTGCTCATCCTGACCTCCGGTCTGTACGTTCTCATCAACTTGATGGTCGATCTTGCTTACACTCTGATCGATCCCCGTATCCGGTACTAATATGAGCCTCTCCTTTACAAATCTCGCGACCGCGCCAACCGCGCCTGCAAAGCCTTCCGGATTTACTAGTCTCATGAAGCGGTATCCGCTGGTGCTGCTCGGCGGTGGTCTCTTGACGGTCTTGACGCTGCTGGCGATCGGCGCCCCACTCTATGCAGGTGACCCGGTAGCAATGGACCCATTTAAACGCCTCCAGCCGCCCACCGCCACGATGTGGTTTGGAAGCGACCATCTTGGCCGGGACGTGTTTGCTCGCACCGTATACGGTGCCCGCATATCCCTTATGGTTGGCCTGATGTCGGCAGCGTGCGCCGCGTTAGGCGGACTCTTAATTGGCATTGTCGCCGGCTACATTCGGCAGGTCGACAATATCGTCATGCGGATTATGGACGGGCTGATGTCGATCCCGACAATTCTGCTGGCCATAGCCCTCATCTCTTTGACCGGCCCAGGGATTGGCATCCTTATTGCCGCCATCGCAATCCCAGAGACTCCTGCGGTCGCACGACTTGTTCGCTCTGTGGTCCTGAGCGCCCGTGAGCGACCTTATGTAGAGGCAGCCCGCTGTGGAGGTGCTCGTCTGCCTAAGATCCTGTGGCGGCATATCCTTCCGAGCACCATCCCGGCGCTTATGGTACAGAGCGCCATTGTGTGCGCCAGTGCGATTCTGACCGAAGCCGGACTGAGTTTCCTGGGCGTGGGCGTGCCGCCAGAAATCGCCAGTTGGGGCAACATGATTTCAAGCTCTCGACTTTACCTTGCTATTGCACCCATGACGATCTTCGCGCCTGGCATCTCTCTCGCTGTCACCGTGCTTGCCGTGAACCTGCTCGGGGATAGTTTGCGAGATATGTTTGATCCCCGGGCAAAGCGGAGACGGTAAGATGCAAATGACCACCAATATGGCAAGTCGTGATCCGCTTCTCGAGGTTCGCGATCTTGAGACGCACTTTTATGGAGAGGAGTCAGTTACTCATGCACTCCGCGGCGTCAACTTCGAGGTAAAAAAGGGCGAGACACTCGGCATTGTTGGCGAATCTGGATGCGGCAAGAGCGTGACCGCTCTCTCAATTCTTCGCTTGCTTCCCAAGCAGACAGCCAGGACGGTCGGCGGCGAGATTCTCTTCAAGGGACAGAGTCTGCTGAAGCTCTCCGAACGCGGTATGCGAAAGATCCGAGGGGATCGCATCGCTATGATCTTTCAGGATCCGATGACGAGTCTAAGTCCGGTTCACACGATCGGCCGACAGATTGCAGAGGCCGTTGAAATCCATGCGGGTGCTTCCCGTTCAGAGGCCATGAAAAAGGCCCTCGAAATGCTTCGTTTAGTCCGCATAGCCGATCCCGAGCGACGCTTGCACAACTATCCCCATGAATTATCAGGAGGCATGCGTCAGCGTGTTATGATTGCTATGGCACTTGCATGTTCACCGGAGCTCTTGATCGCCGATGAACCCACGACTGCTCTCGATGTAACAATTCAGGCACAGATCCTGCGGCTCATTGTCGATCTGAAAGAGCGGACCGGCACTGCAGTGATGTTCATTACTCATGATCTCGGCGTCGTCGCCGAAACATGTCAACGCGTGATCGTCATGTATGCCGGCACGATCGTCGAACAGGCGACCGTAACGGATCTCTTTGCACGCCCGATGCACCCGTACACAAAGGCGCTCATGCGCTCCGTTCCTGATCGAAGGCGAGGGAAAGAGCGTCGTTTGCCCGAAATCCCGGGTGTGGTGCCAAGCCTACGCGAACCCGTTGCTGGCTGCAGTTTCGCTCCGCGCTGTCCTTTCGCGACCGACATCTGTAGGCAGAAAACACCAGAGCTCAAGAAGCATGGATCGGACCACGCAGCCGCTTGCTGGCATGTAGAGGAGGTGCTGAGCGCATGAGTGGCCCATTGTTAGAAGTCGAGGGCCTGGTCAAGCATTATCCCATTGGTGCAGGGATTCTGAAGACGAACATTCCCACCATTCGAGCTGTTCAGGACGTTTCCTTTTCCGTTCAGGCCGGCGAAACGCTCTGCATTGTCGGGGAGTCGGGCTGTGGCAAATCCACAATCGCGCGGCTTCTGATGAGGCTGACGGATCCGACAGCAGGCCGCGTGCTGCTCGAGGGTGTCGACATCGCAAGCTTGAAAAAGGGCGCGCTTCGAGATTGGCGCCGTCGGATGCAGATGGTGTTTCAAGACCCGTATTCATCGTTGAACCCGAGGCTTACTGCGGGACGGATCATCACGGAGCCGGTCGAGAACTTCGAACGTCTGAATCGAAAGAGGCGGGAAGCACTTGCAGCAGAGCTATTGCAGAAAGTTGGCCTTGCGCCCGAGATTATGCATAGGCTGCCCTCCGAATTATCGGGCGGGCAGCGCCAGAGACTCGGAATCGCGCGGGCGCTGTCGCTGAAGCCATCAATCATTGTCGCCGATGAGGCTGTGTCGGCGCTGGATGTTTCCGTTCAGGCGCAGATACTGAACCTTCTTATGGATCTGCAGGCCGAACTTGGGATCGCATTTGTCTTCATCTCGCACGATCTAGGCGTGGTAGAGCATATTGGCCACCGGGTGGCGGTTATGTATCTCGGCCGGATCGTGGAACTTGCAACTTGCGATGAACTCTTCGTGAAACCGATCCATCCGTATTCAGAAGCGTTGATCGCCGCGGCTCCCGTGCCCGATCCGACGCAAATACGGCTGGCCTTGCCGTTGGAAGGTGACGTGCCGAGCCCGATCGACCCCCCGGCTGGCTGCGCTTTTCATCCGCGTTGCTCGCTTTCTGAAGAGCGCTGCCGGGTCCAAGTGCCCCCCCTGGTACCAACAACCGGCGGACGTTTGGTCGCCTGTCACGTGCGTGCACCGGCGACGGAAATGCCGGAGCCAATTCGCGCCCAGCCTCCGGGCGTTGGCAAGAGCAGCGCTGTTGACTGTACTCCTGGCTGATCGGAATCGCATGATCCCGGTGGCGCCAGGGAATTCCGCTCTGGGCGAAGAATACCGGCATTGCCCCTAACAAATAGCTTCGTTACCGCCGGGATCGGAGGAGTTGATGCAGAACCAGTCAAGCCAAGGCGCCGACGCGCCCGGGACGTTCGACGCCGTCGGGTCAATTGAAACAAATGTTGCCGACGGCTTTACAATGGTGGCAGTAGGGGATCTTCTCTTCGCGCGGCCTGTGACAAGTGGTTACTACCCGGGCTTTGACACCGTCCTTGGGCATTTCGCCGGCGCGGATGTCATCTTCGGTAATCTGGAGACGAATATTCTCGCCAGAGAGTCAAATGGATGTCCCCAAGCGGAATATGGAGGAGCGTATTGCATCAGCGCACCAGAGCTTGGACCCGACCTGAAGGCGATGGGCTTTAATGTGCTCAGTCGCGCGAACAACCATACGCTTGACTGGGGCGTTGAAGGATTGCGCGAAACCTCTAGGGCGCTTGATGCGAACGGCATCGTTCATGCAGGTGCCGGTGAGAACTTGGCCGAGGCCGGTGCCGCGCGGTACTTGGAGACGCCACGCGGTCGTGTTGCATTAGTTTCTTTCGCCACCACTTTTGCGCCGATGGCGCGAGCCTGTGATCCCGCTGGCCAGGCAGCAGGTCGTCCAGGACTCAATCCGCTTAGATTGGACAGGCGGATTGTCGTCCCGATGAACTTGATGGATGGCTTGAGACAGATCCGTGATGCCCTGCCAGGCCCGAAACCAGACGTTCAAGATCCGACGCGGGTTGTGATCGCTGATCTAGGCCGCAAACTCATAAACGGACTTTTGTAATCGGGAAGAAGATGATTCAAAGGGGCCTTGATTTGGAGGCCTTGCGTGACCCGTCGTCGTTTCGACCTGACTGATTTCGAGTGGGCGATTATTC
>Ga0214544_1001339_pt1 | contig 50702 bp, 33 predicted proteins | sample CNSS3metaG_FD_160074 | JGI IMG/M metagenome (GOLD analysis project Ga0214544, IMG submission 160074) | Root nodule microbial communities from cowpea collected in UCLA plant growth center, Los Angeles, California, USA - CNSS3 | ecosystem: Host-associated > Plants > Roots > Nodule | place: USA...
TTATTAAAAATATTCGTATGAGGCATTGCAAAAAAAAAAAAAAAACAATTGTTGAAGACAATATACACCAATGGCAATGATAGAGAATGCTTTAAATGTAAGGATATAAACACCATCGAATGAGACATATCACACAACCCTGTCCACGTCATAATAATCCAGAGAAACATAATTAATGCGGTAACGATCATAATTAATTTGGTTAAAAAACAATCAATAAGAAACATATTTTCGGAAAACGTTAAAATTAAGTATAATCTAGAAATTTAATGGAGAATGTTAAGCACCAACTTAAGATCACGGTTTAAGATATAACTAATGGTTATTAATTTTATTATTTTTATAATAAAATTTGGAATAATTAATTTTATTAATTAAAATAATATAAATTCATATAAGTAAACACAAAAATATTATTTAAAATGTTTAAGTGATATCTTTTTAATTTATTGAAGTCTCAAATTCATGTTTTGTAAATCTTTTAGATGTTTAACATTGTTAGTTTTTTTTGTTGATTTAATTTTTTTATGTTTAGTTATATTTTAAATTTTAGCAACATCAAACTATAGTTTATTATTTAATTATTTTTAACTTTTAACAATTAAAAAAAAAATGCTGAATGGTGTTCTGAAAACACTTGCAGCAATACTCTTTAAAAAAGGAAGATTGAAAAAGCAACAATACCATTGCAGAAGAGGAACAAAGAAGTCCACTACAGCCCACAAAAGTAGCCCATCCTCAAAAAGGGGCCGTTCAGTCTTGGGCTGCCTCTTTTAGCCCAGTGTTTGTAATTTTTGGGTCAAAAGTTTCTTCCTGCACCTCCATACGTCTCTTCGTACTCTCATTTCATTTTTTGTCCACATTGCCCTTTCAGGATTTTACAATTTGAAGATAAAAATAAATTTCAAATTATACAATTTTAAAGTAATTTATTACTTTTTAATTATATAATTTGTAAACTAAAAAAACAACATTCAAGTAATCCAAAAGAAAAAAACGACTAAGTTTTAAATTCTATAATTCAAAAATCACTTTACTTTTATATTTAGACATGTGATTTGTTTGCATTCGTTAACACAAAAAAAAATCTACTAGTTAGCTTAGCACATAGAATTACAGAAAAAATAAGTTGTGGATAAAAACATAAACATAAAAGAACGTTGAATCCATAGCGAACGTGGAATTAAGAGAACAGAGAACATAAAGCATCATACACCACACAAGCTTGGTCCCAATATCTGTTTCGGCCAATAACCTTTCATTCTTCCATATCTTTATCTTTACATTTTTTTTCTCATTTTTTATTTTTATTTTTATTTTCTATTTTATTTTCTCTTCCTTTCTCTCTCTCAACCAAATTAACTCCCTCCTCATACCATTAATAAACAAATAAAAGGAGGGAAAAAAAAAAAGAAGAGAAAAATCTAATTGTGGTAGCATAGTTATTTGCTTCCACACCAACAGTTTTGTGAGTGAAGTCTTTCCAGTGTGCAGCTGCAGCTGATTCAATGATCCAAAATTTCTAAGCTATTATTAGTGTTGGGGCAATCATCATTCTCCAAATTGTAATTTTTTTTTTTCTGGTACTCCATTTACACAGATGCCATGTACTGTTTGTTTTTTTCCTTATATTTTTTCAGGTTTTGAATTTCCATTGAGAATTGGTTGGGTTCCATTTAGATACTTGCAGCTTTATCTGCTACAGGCTTGTATTCTTGTTTTCATGAAGTATTTTTGAGGGATAGGGGAAATAAACTATTGATCCTCTTTTAACAGAAAATGTTGAGTGATTGATTCATGATTTTTATAGTAACAGTAGTTAATATTAATTTTGTTATTCTTTGATTTTATCAGAAGGATTGGAGAATTTGGGAAGCTTCTGATAGTAATAGGAAGTAGTGACTGGGTTTAGGATCATTGTTATGATTTGATGGTAATCATACATAGTGGCCAGGAAGGGATATAATGGCTAGTGCTGCAGTTATTGGACTCAGTGGAGGAAAGAGGCTTTTGAGTTCATCTTACCATTACTCTGATATTATAGAAAAGCTTTCTTATGGAAGTGACTTTGGATCCACACAGTATCAGATTGTTTCAACAAAATCTGTGATAGTTGCCAAGAAATCATCCAACTGCACTCCAACTTTTCCGGCATCGAACCGGCAGAATCAGTCCATCAAGGCTCTTAAGGAGCATGTTGATGATGCTGGTGCTGCTACCGTTGCGGATCCATGGTTTCAGAGTTTCAGTTCTAGTGACTTAGAAGTGGAAAGCTCAGAAATGGGTTATTCTGTGGAGGCTCTTCTTCTGCTGCAGAAGTCAATGCTGGAAAAGCAATGGAGCCTTTCCTTTGAAAGGGAAGTGCTAACAGAACGTTCTAGTAAATCGAAAATCCGTAGGAAAGTGGCAGCGGTGACATGTTCTGGAGTGTCTGCAAGGCAAAGAAGAATGAATGCCAAGCGGAAGACTGTGGTTAAAACCGGTGGTGCTGTGCAACTGAAGTCCAAAATCAGTCCAGAGCCTCTTCAAAACCGTTTGAAGGGCTATGTGAAAGGAGTAGTGAGTGAGGAATTGCTCTCTCATGCAGAAGTTGTTATCCTATCAGAGAAAATAAAAGTTGGGCTTTCCTTAGAGGAGCATAAATCCAGGTAATTGCATAATTGGTTGATCCTATGATTAACAAAAGTGATGAAGAATCTCTTCTTTTTGCAGTCTGTGACTTTTTGTGTTAAACAATGCAGCATTTTGAAGATTATCTGGATCACTTGAATGGAAGTTTTGTTAATGAAGTTTTAAACCTTATTTTCAACCTTTTATTTGAATCATACTAATCTAAAGGGGAATTAGTAATTGATAATGTAATTGGTAAAGATTATTCTAGTTTGCCTGGCAAAAAGGTCTGCTTTTGTTCTTTGCAACTTGTTATGTAAGGGTATCGTTTTAACAGTTTCATTTTCTTATTACAATCCTGCTGTTTAAAACTCTTGGGTCAATGCTATAACCTTGGTTTTCTAGACAGGTCTATGTTTCATATAATGCATATGACATGACTTTATTAAAAGTTGAACACAGATAACTAATTTGAATTTCTTTTACCTTATTTAATTAATGAAATTCAAATATTTCCTTCCCATCCTCGCAGCTTTCAACAGCTTATAACTGGTGATAGAGGGTGAAATGTTTCAGTTAAGAATTGTCTTAGGATGTAGAAAAGGTTATATAAATCATTAATCACTTATCCACTTCTTATAAATTCATAACATTATAGTCTTTGTTGTAATGAAAAACTTTCATTCTTTATGGTACTTTTTATTTGATTTTACGTGTCTTCATAGAAATTCTGGAATCAGTTTTTGTTTGGCTTCCATTGGCTATGGTTTTACCTCAAAGAGAATGATAGTTGACGGAAACCTTTTATATGAGTTTCAGACTGAAGGAGAGACTGGGATGTGAACCCTCCGACGATGAAATTGCAACTTCATTGAAGATGTCTCGTACTGAACTACGAGAAAAAATGCTAGAGTGCTCTCTGGCAAGAGAAAAGTTGGCTATGAGCAATGTTCGCTTAGTTATGTCTATTGCTCAGAGATATGAAAACTCTGGTGCAGAAATGGGTGACCTTGTTCAGGTGATTATAAACATAGTTCCATTTCACATCCGATTGGCCCTGCTTCTTTCTCTGCTGCAAAATACTCATCTCAATTTCTCTGTAGGGTGGCTTGATTGGACTACTTCGTGGTATTGAAAAGTTTGATTCTTCAAAAGGGTTTAAGATTTCAACTTACGTTTACTGGTGGATACGTCAGGTGAGGTTTTACATTTTTTGCTTCTAGACTCGCCTTCTATATGGTTGATTATCAGACATCTTTATCATTATTTGTTCTTTGAAAAGAAGATGTCATGAGATTCATCCAATTTATTCGTTTAAAATCAATAGAAAGAAGGACCAAATAAGAGAAAATATTGTCATGAAATTTCTTAAAATAGTTTCTGTAAACTGGGTATTATGAAACTTTTATTTTGCATTCAGTATTAAATCTCTGGCAATTCTTGCACTCATATTTATGAATTTGGGTGTGATTGATCAGTTTCATCTGTTGAGAACTGCTATTGTTGTTGGTATTATTAATCAGCTTCACCTATTGGGTGTTCTTGTCATTGCTGATGCAATCAAGTCAAAGTTTTAGGTGTAGAGAATGCATTTTCTGCGTCCCTTTCCATTTTCTTCAGAATCCTATATGATTGCGCTGTTTACATCTCAAATTTGTCCAATCACATGGACACTGTTTTTCTGCTGCAGGGTGTTTCAAAAGCCTTAATTGAGAATTCAAGAACATTAAGATTGCCTGCTCATTTGCATGAGAGATTATCTTTAATCCGCAATGCAAAGTTTAGACTAGAAGAGAGAGGCGTTACTCCAACTATTGATGTAAGTCAGCCAAATTTATAAAAAGAAAGCCTCTGTATCAAATTTTTAAAAAATTTCTGGATATTGGTAGACCAGCCTAAACTGTTTCCTTCTTCTGCAGAGGATTGCAAAACACCTTAACATGTCCCAAAAGAAAGTCAGAAATGCTACTGAGGTAACAAATCATTGAGAACTGCACGATCCTTATTACTGATACTTGATACATGTAATGTCTCTACACTCTATTATCCATTTGTTCACCATGTCTCTATACTCTCTATTGCAGGCAATCAGCAAAACTATCTCGCTTGATAGAGAAGCATTTCCCTCTTTGAATGGCCTACGAGGAGACACTCATCATAGTGTAAGATTTAATACCTTTCTATTTACTAGTCCATCAAGGAAGATCATAAGAGCTACTTTCTTCTTGTTCTTTGCCTTCTGTTTATTTTTTTCAAGAATACCAGTTGTCTCATTTGTGATTTATGCTTTCCACTCCCAGTACATTGCAGATAATCGCGTTGAGAACATCCCGTGGAAGGGAGTAGATGAGTGGGCACTAAAGGTATTTAGGAAAATATTTGAATGAAACTCGGCATTTCATTGTTGTCATGCAGAGAACCGTTTTTCTGTCTATTATCCTCCAATGTTATGTCTGTGATCCCTGAATTTAGACGTAAAATTGAAATTCTTCTTTGTCCAAACTTTGATATATTTTGGTCCTCAAACTTAAAAAATGAATGGATATAATCCTCTTAATCCAACAATGTTAATATTTTTACTTGTTAAATAGCATTCCAAACTAACATTTGAACTAGAACACCGTGTAAATAGCTCAAACGCCAACCTGAATTGGATTAGAAAGACTATATCTATTAATTTTTAAAGTTTGAGGATCAACTGTATCAAAGCTTGGGACAAAGATGAATTCTAATCTTGGATTAATGTTTAGGGATTAAGCACATATTTAAGTCTTAAGTATATGTATACTGATTTGAAATCATTGGATGATTGACGAAATTTCCTCATAGTGGAAAATATGATGACATTCTAAATATTCAAATGCTATAACCTCCATAATGATTAATACCACTTGCAAATATTCACAGGATGAAGTGAACAAACTCATGAATGTGACCCTTAAGGAACGAGAGAGAGAAATTATTCGACTTTATTATGGACTGGGTAAAGAATGTCTTACATGGGAAGACATTAGTAAACGGTGAGTTCAACCACCATTTTCTTTTACTTTTCTTAAATAGCCACACCAACCAAAGTTTTACCAAAATTATGTATCATAAGCTTTTGCAACCCACTCATTACTCTTGTTTTGTTCTCTCTGAAGGATGGGTTTATCAAGAGAAAGAGTAAGGCAAGTTGGACTTGTTGCATTGGAGAAACTAAAACATGCTGCAAGGAAGGGAGAATTGGAGGCAATGCTGTTGAAACATTAAATTGGACTCATCACAGAAATTTGTTACAATGTATATATACAGAGCGGAAGTATGTACCTAGAAATCTCACTTCCTCATTCAAAAAGAGTACAACGATATAAGGGAACATTGAAGATTTGTAAATCCCCTTTAAATATGGTTTTAGTACCAATGAATATGGGTAATTTTGGTTTTAACACTCCAAAAATATTGTTGTTTATGTTCTGATAAATTTCAGTGTATTTTTTAAACTGGTTGTTATATACCATGATATGTATTTAGAAACGTTGAATGAATAATTCATATCACATCATTAATAGACAATGATAGAAATCATTTAAAAAAACTAAAAAAAATTAAAAATAAAATAAAATTCGTGAATAAATATAGAAATATCTTAGGTTGTTTATCCAAGTTAAGTTTTACTTTTAAAAAAATTAAAAAGTTAAAGTTAAAACTGTAAAAAAGGCTCGTTTTTTTAAAAGTGTTGAGTTTAAGATTATTCAAAATGGTATTTAAATCTAATGAGTTTAAGTGAACGTAAATAGTCATTTGATGACATAATTATATATATATATATATATATATATATATATATATATATATATATATATATGTAACATAAGGTTTAGATTTAGTGGTCTTTATTTTATTGGGATTTTTTTTTATTCGAATGAAAGGATAGAGTCTAGCTACATAAAAAAATATATTTGAAAAAACTTAGAAATGAAGCCATAGACTTTCAAAAATAAATATTGATCTAAAGAACGGTGCCTATTTGTTTATGCCACCCATTTTTATTCAACACATCGCTCATTTATTTTAATATTTTAAATAATTCTCCACAAGCATTCATCAAACTTTGAAAATGGGTATAATAATCGTTAATTCGGGCTAGATTCGTTCCACTAGACCTGGTAAAAGTATTTCAGTTCAAATCTCAACTTGAGTTTGATAGTAACTTTTCTTTTATTCAAAGTGAATTTCGTCGAAGTTCATGATCAGATTTTAGTTCAAATTAAATTATCAGCTCAACTTAATTTAAGATTATGATTCGGTTATATATTAATTGTTTCATACAAAAATAAATTAATTAAAAAGTATATATATAGTCAGTTTATGATTAAATAATTCAAGTTATGAATAATTTAAATTCACTTCATTTATTAATAAATCCAAATATAGTCAAGTTTACTTATTTAGTTCATTAATTAAGTTGAATGAAGTAGTTAGAAAATTTAAATTCGTTGGGAACTCTAATTTTAGCAAGTCAATGTCATTTTCACTGCTCTCCTCCGTCCAAAATTCAACCCTTAAAAACTTCCTCACACAAACTCCATTGATAATTGAATAAATAATAACTTGATAGAATAATTAATTAATTAATTATTTAATAAGTCTTGAAGACATGCAAAAACTCAAGCAATATTTATATTTCTTAATTTTATGTTTACACTTTTCTAATTTTAAGCTATATATTTTACGTTCCTTATATTCGTTTTTCTATAAAACGAAACGAATTGTTCATGTATTTTATAAATTCACGTTTACTTTATTTTATTTTAAAAAAATTATTTTCTATAATTATTATAACTTTAGATATTTTTTCAATAGTTCACGGAGTAAAGCAGTTCCCACGTGGTGACGTGGCAGTATTATTTTATTTTAATAAATAATAAATAAATATTAAAGTTGGAAAGAGGAGGGAGCGTGAGTTGGCGGTAAGGAAACACAGTTGCAACAATAAAGGGTTAATCCACGTGTATTCTTTTCGAGATACGCGTAATCTCCACCGTCCAATCCCTGCACCTATTCACTCACTCTCTCTCCTCTCTTCTCTTCTCTGTTCTTTTGTTTTTCACTTCATTTTTCTCTCCAATCACAAACAAACAATGCATTCGTTTGTATGCTAAGAATCCAAACTTCAAACCCATGGCCACTTCCTTTCTCTCCACACCTTTCGCTCCTCCTCATCCACGCCACCGTAACCGTTTTCAACAACACTCTCACAGCACCGATTTGCCACAATTCAAACACCTTAACCTCACTCGCTCCTCCTTCCTCCTCACCGTTTCTCCGTCTTCTCACTTCCGACTCTTCGCTTTCCCTCCGCGCCGCTCTAATTTCGCTGTACAAGCTCTCGATTCCGACGCTCCGAACCAGGTACCTCTTCCACTGCGTACTCAATTCGTTGCTTCTTATTCTCGTTGATTAACTCTGAGCACTGTTCGAAGGGATCAGTTAGCGTTGGGAGAAGCCAAAGCTACCAGCAATGGGATTCGCTCACCTCGAAATTCTCCGCCGCCGCCAATATTCCGTTTCTGTTGCTGCAAATGCCGCAAATAATACTCAATGCTCGAAACCTTTTATCCGGAAACAAAACCGCTCTCTCCGCTGTCCCCTGGCTGGTAAACCGTTGCTCGGACTTTTGAGGTTTTGAGATCCGTGAAATTATTGCGTTGATCGAGTTTGTTTACCTTGCAGTGAATAGAGTAACTCATCATTTTAGGTTCGGAAGTGTATGATAGAATATCAGAGAAAACGTGTGATACTGAATTGCGTCTATTTTGTTGAATTACACGAACGTATGTGATTTTCAAGAGAGGTTGTCCTTATATAGCAATTACAGAGATAAGAAGGAAAGGAAACTAACAAATGAATCTGACAACCAGAAAAGTTAACTGAAATTTAAACATATTTCAAAGAAGTCCTTGAATGCAATCAGTCTAATGCACTAGTCCTGAATTAATTAAAATGTGAATACTAACACACATGCACATGCGCATGTATATGTTTCTGTATGTGTGTGTATGGATCAAAACTGTGGCACGTGTTTAAGTTTTTGGATTTAGATGATCAAAAAACTGAAAATTTCATAAACTTATTTGAAATTTACTTGGTTTTAGAAGGACCGATGTAACAGTGCCGTACACTATTAGAGACCAAAATGACGGTTTATTTATTTATTTATTTTCAAAAGTGAAAACTGACTTTGTTTAATTGGATTTTTTAAAAATTATGCTATGACCTGATGTGGGTAAATGACATGGGTGTTAATGCAGGGAATGTTAACTAGTCTGCTTGGGAACCTGTCTCTACTTTCATACTTTGCCAAGAAAAGAGAAAAGGAAGCGATGTTAGTGCAGACATTGGGTGTGGTTTCAACATATGTTGTCCTTGTTCAGCTGGCACTGGCTGAAACCATGCCTTTGCCTTACTTTTTGGCTACTTCAGTTGTTGTGATCTCTGGACTTGTTCTGAATTTCTTGAATTACTTTGGTTTACTAAATGCTGAACTCTGGCGCTTTTGGGAAGATTTCATTACAATTGGGGGTCTTTCAGTGCTTCCCCAAGTAATAGTTCTTTCCTTCTCTGACCCTTGGATCAATACAATTACAACATCATATTAATTTGTAATGAGATTGTCAAGTACTTAGCAGGCGTGCCAATTCACATAATGTCTTTTCATGCATATGGATACACGACTCTATAACTTTTATTACTTATCTCACACTTCCTAATTTCTAATCTGGATGCAGATAATGTGGTCTACATTTGTTCCCTATTTACCTAACAGCATCTTACCTGGGGCAACTTCCTTTGTGATTGCTCTCTTGGCTGTTACATTGGTAATCTTCTTACTCCCTTTGGATTAGCTTTGATTATGGATTAGTGCTAAATCCAGGTTTGCGTACCATACCAATGCTGGTGCTCATACCATCACACCCGTATCAATGCAACACAAAAATCCATTGATTTTTCACATAACTTATTTCACGAACCCATGCAATTGAAGGTAATCCCAAAATGGGATTTTCTAGTTGATGTGATCAAATGGCGTGGTATTTGTTTACTGAAACCAGGAAATTTGAAATTGGGATCTTCTTTCTAGATTGAAACCTGTGGAATTGTAAATAGGCTTTCAGTTTCGATATCATTCTAAACGCTCTGCTCCAAAATTTGCAGGCCAGAACTGGAAAACTTTCTGAGAAAGGTGTGAAATTCGTTGGAGGAATATCTGGATGGACAGCCACACTACTCTTCATGTGGATGCCAGTTTCTCAATTGGTAAACTTTATATTTTAGAATCTTAATTGCATCAAGCTGTGTAATTCAACTTTTATCTCCTGTGTTTGTATTAACCTTTTTATTCTGCCACAGTGGACAAATTATCTCAATCCCGAGAACATGAAAGGCTTGTCAGCTTTTTCGATGCTGCTTGCCATGCTTGGAAATGGGCTTATGCTTCCACGTGCTCTCTTGATTCGTGATTTCATGTGGTAATTATCTTTATTCTGTTGATTCTTGTACTCTATTAATCACAAATTATGGTAATGCCATATTTGCTTCGAGACATGATATCTAAAAGCGGTGTTGTGGTCTAACCCTTCACTCAAGCAAATCCTTCACATTACCCAAAGGTTACTATCTTTTATAACCTGAAAGGAAATTTCCGAAGAAATGTTTGTGTACTTCTCCATACATCTTGAAGCACTATCAAGTATTTTTAAAACGATTGAGAATTATTCTGCAAATTAGTTGACAGCAATTTGAACACTATGCATCATTATCTGAATCACGTAGCAGTACTTATTAACAACTCTTTAGTTAAAGAATAATTTTTGTAGAATCACAATAAAGTGTATAAATTACTCATTACTGAGATTGCCTTGTCGATAATGATGGGTATTGTCATTCAATTTAAATGCTACTTTTAATGATGAGTATTACTTCTACTTGCTTTCCTCCCATGATAACCACTTCAGCAAAAACTTTGCATGTGTTTAACTATGAATTCAATTAACTGTGATGGTAGGTTCACTGGTTCAACGTGGGCTACACTCTTTTATGGATACGGGAATATTGCGTGCCTCTATCTGTGAGTTTTATGTCCAGTTTGTTTACGAGCAAAACATAAAATCAACTGTAAACTAATATCCTTCCTTTTCCAGTTTAAACATTATCAGCAAGGAATTCTTCTTAGCAGCAACTGGTGGTCTGATTTTGTGGATAGGTTCATCTCTTAACCTTATAGCACTCATAAACACGTGTCACTTGTATATATGTTACCATATGTGAGGCAGTGTTATGTCATATTCGGTCATGACCCATGTAGAAAGTCCTTATTTCTCTCATTTATGGAATGATGATTTATTATTACTCCGCAGTTATGAATTAGTCATTGTAGTGCCATGTCTTGAGCGACTTTATTGCATAATCTATGGAATAGGTATTCCCGTCGGGAACATAATCCGTTTTTAGTGTAGTTATATATCTTGTCTTCGTGAATCATAATCAACAATAAGGTGTTATAACTCTTTTATGTATTTGTAGAGATAAATAAAAATTGCATCACCTTTTCCCAATTGTAACAAACATAATTTCGTTTTCTCTCTATGACAGGAACGACTTTCTGGAGAGACAGTGTAGTTCATGGTTACAGCTCACCCTTGGCTTCTATCCGTGACTTGATTGGATCGTGAACAATGACGTGGATCTTGATCAGAAATTTTGGAGAGATCAAAGTCAAAATTTACATACGTTTATTATAAACTCTTCACTTGTAATTATTTAAATATTAAAAAAAGTATATCTCGTTAGTATCATTCTTCAAAATATGTAAAAAGAAATAGGATGTCTTGTTTTCACTTTTATATTTATTTATTTTTATCATGTTTAAAGAATGAATCTATTATTTTAAAAATAAAAATAATTTATTAAATTTTAATAAAAATTTGAAAGACGTAATTATTAAAAAAAAATTATGATAATTAAGTCAATTAAAAATATTATGAAAAATATATTTTTTTATGTTCATAAAATAATAAATTTGAGAGAAATATATTTATTAAATTAATCTTTAGCTATAATTTAAATTTATATTTCAAAATCATGAATGATATATATATATATATATATATATATATATATATATATATATATATATATATATATATATATAAAAAAAATAAAATATATATATATATATATATATATATATATATATATATATATATATATAGGTAGGTAGATAGATAGATAGATAGTGTTTGTTCTTCTAATATTTGAACATTTTGTGGTAATGAGTACAATGGCCGGGATATATAAAGTATTTAATTCATCAAAAGAGCTATTACAGATATAAACCAATGAAGAATGCACAAACCATTACTATTTTTTATTTCTGAAATTTATAATATCTTAATTTATTATTCAGCAAATAATATATATTATGTCTAACCGTCTAATAATAAACACTCTGGTACTGTGTATATATTATGTACAATATTATATACACTTGTACTGTGTAAATATTATGCATAATATTATATTAGTGATATATTAGACATAATATTATATACACTCGTAGTGTGTATATATTATGCACAATATTATATTAATGATGATGGAGTAATATTTTTAAGTTAATATATGACATAAATTTTATTTGTATTAAAAATAAAATAAAATTAATGAAGAAAAAAGAAAATAATTATTGATGTGCTAAGTAGAAAAAAAAAAGTTAAACAGTTTCATAAAAAAATATAAAAAAGTAATGATTAATTTTTAAAATTTTAATAATTAATTATATTATAAAAGATAAAATTTGAATTATAAAATGTGAAAAAAATAGAAAATCTTTTAAATGTAGTTATAGATATAACAACTGTGTACACATAAATCTTTTAGTTGTTAGGCATTCATTTTATAAAACTTTATCTAATAGATAAGAATATTATATATCGAAAAGAATATTGATAAGAATATTATATATTGATAAGAATATTTCATACACATAAAATACTGAAATCATATCTTATCAAAACAATCAATTTAAATAGATAATATTATGTCCAAAATGCTATAAACAAATTGAAATTAGAAAAAAAAAAACTCAATGATATATTTTTTTTCAAATCCATATATCTTGTCTAAATATTTTAGTTATTGAATGATTTATTTTTATTAAATTTTATTTAATAGATGAGATTATTTATTATGCATTAACAACAGGATTTATATTTTTTATACTTTAAATGATAAATATATTATCTAAATTTAACTATAAAATAAAGAAAATTTTTACTTTTTTAAATTTATATAACTTACGTAGATATTCTAGTTATTGATGATTTATCTTACAAGAAAATATTCAATAGATAATATTATTTTATCCTATCCATAAAAAAAAATATGAGATTTCTTTTTATTGTATACTTTAGATACCTATTGTATAGTTGATTAAGATTTAATTTTGATAGATAAGATTTTATCTGTCATTTAAATAGAAGATAAAAATATTTTTTTATATATATGTATACATAGTAATATTATTTTACACTATAAATACTGTGATAATTTTTCAACAAATTGCTCACTTCAGTCTTGTGTTTTTGTATCACTACAGCACCTAATCAGTAAATTGGGGGTTACAGTCTCACTGCGTTATAAGTTTGAGAAATCAATTACTTGTTCGTCCAAGTAATAACAAAGGTATTTACAATTGTTTCATGTTAGTAATGCTAGTAATGAACGATAACAAATATTTGTTTTCAATTGTATCTCGATATTTCTTTCTTTGGTGGAACGAATGCTAGTAATGAATGAATGGTTATGTTATTTGTTAAATTTGACTTGTTCATCAAATAGACATGACATAACAAATAAATATGGCATTGCTATAATTAAAAAAAAAACTCATTTTTAAAATAATAAAATAAAAATATGATCATTTCAAATTGTGAAATTAAACTAAAAAATAATTATTATGGTAATGAAAAAAAATATTTAACCTATTATAATTAATTTATTGAGAAAGTTAAATATATTTTTTGTCGCTTAACTTTGAGTGAAAATTAGAATTAGTTTGTATTTAAATCTTTTGTCCAATTTAACTTTAGAAATATGTGAATTAAGATATTTTATCTAAACTTTTTTAAATTTATTTGATGTTATACACATATTTCATAATAGGATTTGAGTTATATACACAATTTGACATATTTTAAGTTTAATGTTAGCTGGAAAAAATGTTTGAAATGTCAACGGTTAAGATGACTAAATTTACACATTTTAAATATGAAAAATTAAATTAATTCAAAATTTAAAAAAAGGTCTAATTTCAATTTTCACATGAGAAAAAAATATTTAACCTTTATTTAAACATAAACAAAACAATTTAATGAATTAAAGAGAATTTCACAAAATACAGTATGAAACTACATTCTTTCAATAAAACTAGAAGATTAATATTTGGCTAATTATTTATTGTTATACATCAGAAAGAAAATGTTGGGATGTTTAGTATGAATTCAATTATATCTTTTAACAAAGTAAATTGTTGATATAACGGTTCATACAAAATATATCAAGTTACAATGTAATTAAAATATGAAGTTCATTTGATATTTATGATAATATAGGTGCATATATTTTAAATTAAATAATGATAACATAATCAAATAGAGATAATTGAAAACAGAGAGACCGAATTAAAAAAAATCATTATAATAGGAAAATAAAACAATTTTACCTGTTTTAGTTAATTTATTGATATTTGAATTCCCAGAAATAGCGCAAGTCGATGAATTAAATAAAAATTCATAAATACACTGTAAAAGTACATTTTTCAACAAAATTAGAAGATTAATCTTTGACTAATTATTTGTTAGTATACATTAATTATATCTTTTAATAAAGTAATCTGTTGATATAATTTTGAGTACGAAATAAATTGTGTTATGTTAAAATTACTAAAAAAAGTGAATTTCATTTAATATTTATGTGCATATTTTTCAATTCAAAAATCGGACACAAGTTGATAAGATAAGATCTTATTTTATCTGCTACAATCAAACTAATCTAAGATATTAGAAGACGAAAACATAAAGCCGCAAAATATTTTTTTATCTTTGTTTAAGATTTTTTTTGGAATGGGCCGAAACCATGGAAGTTGGGCCTGAAGAGAAGTAACAGACCCATTTGCAGAAACCACGGAAGTTGGGCCTGAAGAGAAATAACAGGTCCATTCGCAGAAACCACGGAAATTGGGCCTGAAGAGAAGTAACAGGCCCATTTGCCGGAGAAAAGATAAAGGAAGAGTATAAGGGAGGTAAGGAGGAAAAACGTTAGCTGAAACAAAGTAACCGGACACAAAAAAACACACACCCCAATCTGACATCTGTGTTTTTTTGTAAGTAAATTTGTATTCTATCGTATTGCTCCACCCTATATCTCATCCGAAATTCGCCGAGTCGAGTTCGACTCACCCACCCTAACTCGTTCTCTCTCCTCCTTCGCCTTTGGTTCTATCTGTGAGCTACCCACCCTGCCACTATTTTTCCTCCACCTTCACCCACCCTCATTCGCATCCTTTTCGGTAATCAATCGTTTTTTTCTATTTCATTCTTCACTTCTTATTACTTTCTGCAATTGCTGCTTCTATCGATTCTCTATCATCCTTTCTCTTTCGCTGCAATTTCTTCTCGATCTTTCTTTCCCCAGCATTTTCCCTTTCCCCCTTTTACCTTTTTGCATGTTCTTGTTCTTGTTGCTTTTATCCCCTTGCTCCTCACATCACAATACGACATAAACCTCAACTTTCGTGGTTGCTTCTTTCCTGGTCGAAATTTAAGATTGAGATTTTTACATGTGCGTGCGTGAGTGCGTGCGTATTCGGGATTTTTGGATAAAACCCTCGTATTCTCAGCTGTTGTAGAGAATAATAATAATAACAGGCTTTGACGAGCTTGGTAATGAGTTCTTGGCTTTCTTTTGCTTCCGGCGGTCTAATGTGGTCTTTCATCATTTCTTGGCTTTGAGCTTTTGATTTTGAACTGGTTTGTGTGTTTTTTTACTGGAATCTGATACTGCCTAGGGAAGTAGCTTGTTTATTCTTTCAACCTTTCTGTTGTTTTTGATGCAATCCCGAGTTGCTGTCCTTTTGTTTTGCTTTAATCGTATGTTGTTGTCGGGGTTTTTATTTTTCTTTATGTATGTGAGCAAGTGTGATTGATAGGGCATTCTTCTTGGTTCAATTGGGCGGCATATGCCAGTGCTACACGGTCAGGACGTAGCTCATCATGAATTTTTATCAATATTTTAATGTTGTTATTTTCAACAGTTTGAATGGGAAGTGCTGGGATAGGTTTTCAATTTCCTCATTCAGATGACAGCGGGATTTGAATAGTTATTTTGATCTATGCCAGTGTATGGATTAGGTTATTTTCCCTTTTCTATTGCAATCGAAACCCCTTGTCTGTATAGTTCTGTACAAATGATGATTCCTTGGTGACGTCACTTTGTGTTTGCTTTGGAAATTTAAAACTTGAAGTTTGATGATTAATTTGAAACTTCATATTTTTTATCCAGAATTTGTATCTGATGTACATGCCAACACTTTCCATAGTTGAATAATGGCTGTTGAGACTTCTGATAAACCGAATTTACCTCATGATTTTGACGACGAAGATGATGCACCGATAATTTACAAAAGGTTTTCAAGTAAGAAAAATCAATCACATTCAGAAGCAAGGAAGTCAAGTACTCACATTCATGATGGACAGTCATATAGACAGGCTGCTAATGCACCTTCTTCGAATGGCCAGACTTCTAGCATGCAGAAAGGTAATACTGCCCCATCTCTTAAGCCATCAGCCATGAAGCCTTCTGTAGGTATCTCAAGAGCTCCAAATTCTGTTGGCAACACCTCCTCTGTGAAGTTGCCTGTAGCAAATTCAAAATCGATTTCATTAGCAGATAAGCAGAAAATGTCCATTGATGTCAAGGTGGAACCAAAATCTACTGAACACAGTGGTAAAGGTTTATGTGAAGATTCAGAAGATGACGAGGATGATAAACCGTTGAGTTTTAGGTTGAAAAATTCTAACCATAATAACAAAGTGACGTCTGTTGTCAAGAAATCTTATGAAGACTCTGATGATGATGATGATGTCCCTTTGGCAAAAAAGTTACCTCGTAGTATCAATTTGGGAACTAGCAGTAACCATGACGACTCTGACAAGAAGCCTATTTCTAAAATTCAGAAAGAGCGACAAAATGGTTCTGGGACGAGTATTAAGCAGGATAGGCCATCTCCATTGCCAGCTAAAAGACCACTAGATAATAGCAATTCCTTGCAACCTTCTGTTAAGAAGCCCAAGGTCTCAGCTTCAGATGCATCTATCAAAACTAAGCTAGTCTCTGAGAAACGTGAGCTGAAGACAGAGGATGATGATGATGATGATGATATGCCTATTTCCCAGAGAATAAAGAAACAAACCATAACAGGTGATAAATCATCTTCCACGAAGAAGGTGCTTACAAAGGTTTCTAAAGTTAACAAGTCTAGTTCGAAACCTTTCAAGAAACAGACCAAGAAGATAGTTAAGAAATCAGGCGGTGGTTCAGAATATTCCAAATCTAGCAAACTTCTTCCTAGCTCTGGTGATGGGCAGAAAAAATGGACTACTTTGGTTCACAATGGTGTCATTTTCCCACCTCCTTACCAGCAGCACGGGGTAAAGATGCTCTATAAGGGGAGGCCAGTTGATTTGACTCCTGAGCAAGAGGAGGTAGGATTTTATCTCCAAAGGCACTTCAGATTTTGGTTGACTGTTTCCTTACCTTTTTCGATGAAATGAGATTGGTTAAGTACTTTATGTGCAAGTTTATTTTTAAATTCTCTTGAGCTTTTTACCATATTATATTATTTTTCAGGTTGCTACAATGTATGCAGTCATGCGAGATACGGAGTACATGCAGAAAGATAAGTTCAAGGATAATTTCTGGAATGACTGGCGAAAGATTCTTGGAAGAAATCACGTAATCCAGAACTTGAAAGACTGTGATTTCACTCCAATATATGACTGGTACCAAGGTGTGAAGGAAAAGAAGAAGCAAATGACCAGCGAAGTAAGTTTGTCATTTGTTACATTACACACTTGACAATAGTAGAAATGTACATATTGGAGCATTGTCTGTTTTTTAAGCAGATTTTTTATTATTTTCAAAGTGAGAAGGACAAGAGTAAGCAAATGACCCCTCATAATGCAGTTTAAATGACCCTTTATACTGCAATTTTAATTTATTTTACGAAAGAGGCACAGCTCACATGGGGAAGTTGCAGGAAGGACCACAGAAAATTCTCACTGTAGGAATAACAGAATTTGCAAATAGCAAAATGGCAGGGAAAGTGAGTTTTCTTCAAAAGAAGACAGTGGACTGTGTGCAGCAAGGGTAGATAGACATTTAGTGGAAAATTTAGGGATAATATTGTCTGTATTTATTTTTCTTTCCTTTACTGTATTCAGAAATGTGTTTTCTGTAAGATCTTCTTTGGGGGTTGACACTAGGAAAGATTGTTTTAGTGTAATGCAGAAATATTCTATGCACATGTCTTTTTCCATACCCTATTTGTTCTGAGTTAGCCTGAGAAGTTTATTCTTGTCTTGTCTTGTTTATTTTATTTTATTTTTTATTATTTATTCCCTTTTTCTCCTCTTTATGCAGGAGAAGAAGAATTTGAAGGAAGAGAAAATGAAACAAGAGGAGAAATACATGTGGGCTATGGTAGATGGTGTTAAAGAGAAGGTTTAATTCTCTCTCTCTCTCTCTCTCTCTCCCTCTCTAATTTGTGTAGATTTCTATCTTAAAATTTTCCTACAGACTTTATGAACTGTAATCAGGTCATTATATTTTTGTTGTGGGAGAATTATTTATGTTTCCTTCTCTTGTAGTTGTTGAGTTATTGTTATTGTGGTTGGATATTGACCTACAGACTTTATGCTAGATTGGTTTGTGAAGTTATTAATGCAGACCAGAACATTGTCAGTCACCATCATGTTGCCAATTTAATTTAGACAAGTTTACACCGACTTTGGGCCATGTGTATATCATACCTTAGTGTTCAAATTTTGTGCATAAACCATGCTGTTAGGGGAATATAAAGTGACATTATTAATTACACATGGTTTACTAAAGGTTCAACAGAATCTAATAGTGTTGTAACTGAGTCACGTGAAATTTTTTTCTGGTATTTAAATAAAATTTGAATTTCCAGGGATTAGTTGCACTTCGACAAACCATAAAGGTTTAATATGCGCGAGGTATAAAGTTGAAGAGCTTAATTTAAAATTATTCTAACTTTTCATGTAAATTTAATTTCCATTCTGCCATTAGTGGTACACGTTTTTTGCTGAATAATTGGCTCTGTAAGGATACACTATATCTTTCTTTCCATAAAATTGTGTTTCTGTATGCTTTAAAGTATTTGGAAAATGGTTGTTTTTAAGGGAGCTGTATGTGCTTGAAGCTCCACTTTTTTCTCCTCTTTAATTTTGTGGCATTCTATTCTCAATCTTTTTTCAAATGTACTCTTTAGGAATTGTTTAACTGTTGACTAATTTTTATCTAATCTTTGCTTTTAGGTTGGGAATTTTAGAGTTGAACCACCAGGATTGTTCCGAGGCCGAGGAGAGCACCCCAAGGTTGTTATAATAGCTGTTACTGGAACAAGATAGACTTATTTTTTCTGATACAGTGGTTTTATATATCGTGACTTCAACTCGGGATTTTGACTGGCTTCTAAAGTTTATAAAGTATACGTATTGACTGTAATTTATTTTGCTAGATGGGAAAATTGAAAAGACGGATTCATCCAGGTGACATCACAATTAATATTGGAAAGGATGCCCCAATTCCTGAATGTCCTATTCCTGGGGAAAGGTATTACTCCAATTATTTCACTAGTGAAGAAATTTAAAAGAATATTGAATATGCTACCTACTTGAAACCAGTTTTTCTAATCATTAGTTGTCTAACCTTGGCAGGTGGAAGGAGATAAGACATGATAATACAGTTACTTGGTTAGCCTATTGGAGTGACCCTATAAATCCAAAGTTATTCAAGTATGTGTTTCTGGCTGCAAGTAGTTCTTTGAAGGGGCAAAGTGACAAGGAAAAGTATGAGAAAGCTAGGATGTTAAAGGTGCTTTGATGCTGTGTTCGCCAGCTTAGTGAATTTCATGTTTTTTGTTGGATAGTTTGGGATGACATTTTAAAGGACATTTCTGATTATTTTAGTTATTGACTTCTTGGTGCAGGATTATATAGAGAACATTAGGTCTGCATACACAAAAGATTTTACCAATAAAGATATTACTAAGCTGCAAATTGCTGTTGCTACTTATCTTATTGATAAACTAGCTCTGAGGGCTGGCAATGAGAAGGTATTATGTTGGTATATGTACTTATACACTCATTTGTTCTAACAGAAAGTTGCCTTCAACAAAGCATACATTTGTGTACATGATGTCAAGACACAGAAATGCATACTTTGCTAGTATTTGATTCTTTTTTTTTCAATTGGACTCTTAAGATCTTGCTAATTTCTTTAAATTACCCATATATCTAAAGAATTAATTAATCATTTACTACTTGAATATTTTGTTTTTACGTTCATGTTTATAATATCTATATCTGTATCTATGTGTATATAATAGAATCTGACTTGGCAAAGGAAGGTAGACTGAGTAAAGTTATCGGTTGTCACTATGAAGTCTGGCTTGTTAACCTGAGTAAATTTGGACAAAATTTCCTAAAGAAATTTATTTTATGTAAGCCTTTGTTAGTAAATGCCAAGGAAGTATTCTTAGCCTCAACTACTCTTATGTGTGAAAGTTTCCTTTGAACTATATTAATATCTTATACTTCTTTATAGACAAACATAGAGGTGAATTACATTATTTAAATTTGTTGAAATAACTTGTTCTTCATATTCAGCTTCCATAATGTGTTTGCATTTGTTCATAGTAGATGATTATTTTTATTTTAGTTGTTAAATTTTGGTATTTCTTAATTGCATTTCTTCAGGATGACGATGAAGCTGATACTGTTGGTTGCTGCACATTAAAAGTAGAGAATGTGACAAGAGAACCTCCCAACAAATTGAAGGTTTTTGGGTTCTAATTATTTTTACTTTGCTCTGTATTATGGTTGATGAGTTTTAAATCCTTCAGGGTTTTTTCTAAGTTTAGTAGTCCTTCCCAGATTGTTTTAATGGTAGCCTCCCTTGATTATTATATTTGTTAGTAACTTTGTTACCTCTGTTTTTTGCAGTTTAACTTCCTTGGTAAAGATTCTATCAAGTATGAAAATACAGTTGAGGTTGAGCTTCCTGTATATAATGCAATATTGAAGTTACAAAAAGGTGGGAAATTAGCCATTAATTTTATGTTTTGAGCATGTGATTGTAGCACTTAATTATTTTTCCCATGTAATATTCAGATAAACGTCCTGGTGATGATCTCTTTGATAAGCTGGATACAAGTAAATTAAATGCCCATCTGAAGGAACTCATGCCCGGTCTAACAGCAAAAGTCTTCCGTACATTCAATGCATCAATCACATTGGATAATATGGTACAAGTTGATTTGAAAATTCCCGATATTCACATTCCTTGTAGATAAAATAAAGAAAATGGAAAAAAGCTAATTCTCTTGTTCTGTTATATACCGTTCTTATGTAATCTCTGCATCAATATACATTGTTATTTGATTAATTTTGGAATTTTTTAATGTGGGACCTCCCACCTCCTAATAAAATAGCTAATATAGCATGTCTTATTAGAGAGCAAGATACCAAAGCCTCTTATTTCTACGCCTTCAGAATTTTCTGTGTTCAGGGTTTTATCAAAACTTTTCCATACATTTAGTATGCAATACAATGACTCCGTACAAATACTAAATTGCACGCCATTGTAAAACTGTGCTTCTCTTCAAATTGTTATGTCATTTAAATGTCTTAAAAAATCTCATGATATCAATATGCCCTAAAGTCAAACATATGCTTATTCGATTATGTATATACAATGATTTCCTTTATTGGATATATTATAGACTTACATGGTTTTTATGGAATTTTGTGAGGACAGTTAAATCAAGAAACTAAAGATGGAGATGTTGGGGAGAAAATTGTTGTTTATCAGCATGCAAATAAACAGGTGATTTGGCTAAAGCATGTTGCTTAGTTTTATACCTACGATATTACATGTTAGTATTTTTATTTTTCACATTTAAGTTGTAATGACTTGTGTCTTTCATAACAGGTTGCTATCATTTGCAATCATCAACGTAGTGTTTCAAAATCTCATGATGCACAAATGTCAAAGTTAACTGAAAAAATTGATGAACTTCAGGTATTTATAATAATAATATCTTAAAATTGTTCATATGGGATTGTGTTGGTCTGGGTGTCCCATTAACACAGTTATATGTGGCTTACCTTTACCTGTAGGCTGTTCTGAAGGAGCTGAAAACGGATTTAGACAGGGCAAGGAAAGGAAAGCCGCCTTCAAAGAGTTCAGATGGAAAGACAAAAAAGAACTTGACTCCTGAAGTGTAATTTAGCTTTTCGTAACTTCCTTAATTGATTGTTTAAACATGATGTATGATTGTGGTTTATGTAATCTACAGGCTAGAGAAAAAGATATCTCAAACCAATGCAAAAATTGAGAAGATGCAACGTGATATGAAGACAAAGGAAGATTTAAAAACTGTGGCATTAGGCACATCCAAGATAAACTACCTTGACCCTAGGATTACAGTTGCCTGGTGCAAGCGGCATGAGGTTCCTATTGAAAAGGTGCTGGCTTCTTCCTTGTTTAGATTATGTTATTAGTATTCGTTGCGTTTTCAATTTCTAGAATCAGGGTTGATCTGATAGGAGGACCATGTTCAGTCCCAAATTTTTTTAAGTTTATTTAAATAATTACAAAATTTGTTTTTTGGCACCCGTAAAATATTTTAAAGGGTCTTACTTGATCCATATAATGTTTTTCTTTTCTTATATACTATTCTTGTACTCACAGCAATTATGTAGTATTTTGTTCAGAAGAAAATTTAGTTACATATTATGTCTGTGGAAATATACATTTTTCTTACTGTATAATGCATGTGGAATTTTACATTTTCTTTATGGTCATTTATTCATTCTTTTGCCCTACTTTAAGCTATAGTTTTGGCTTTTCCGTCTGGAAATTTATATATTTCTTGAGTTACTTGCCTGAAATGTTACAGATTTTCAACAAATCTCTGCTGGCGAAATTCTGTTGGGCAATGGATGTGGATCCTGACTTCAGATTCTGAGAACTAAAGAATGGAGAGCTATGTTGTGATGCTGGGGAAAAACAGTTCTTTTTTACTTATTTATTTTCTATAAAAATGATTTTTTCTATTTTGTCAATTTTAACGGAAATTGATGTTGTAAGTCCATCTAATCTAATTATGGGGTGAGTTTCCCCTTTTCTTCTTCATTGACCAGTTTTATACTTAAACTCTTAACCATTCATAGTCATGATTTTAATGTGATACCCATTCCCAAACCTGCAAAATGAGGTATAATTTCGTTCTTTATTTAATTTAGTAGTTTTTGATTAGTATTTATTTCTATCTTGGTGCAAATTTCTCTTCTATTTTAACTGGACACAATTTGCTGTTTAGAAGGGATCATTCATGGGATAGAAAATTTGTTAATCAAATCAATCTAAGGTAAAAGACATTGCTTATTGAATGTCTAGTTACCAATTATGATAATTCTGATAAAGTTGTTATAATTTTTGAACTTTGAAAAATCTAAAAAGCAAATGTGGTATTCCTTTTTTTCTAGACTATAATTAAAGCAAAATCGAGACATTGTGTGAAAAAATTGTGAGTGAATGAAACAATATCATTCAATAATATGAAAAACAAGTAACACTGAACAAATCATCCTTCAAGTTTTCTTCTGCTGGTTTTAGTTTATCGTTAACTCATTATCATACTCTGAAACATGATTCGCTCATGCTATTTTTTGTCTTTGCTTTAGTAAGGAATTTAAGTATGAAATTAAGAGTTCTATATTACGTAAAGGTAAGAGAGAAAAAATATATGAAAAGTTTATAAACTTATTATGTTAATATTTTACGTAAGAAATATTTTATATAAGATTGAAACATCATTATATTATACGTAAGTTATATTGATGTAATCTCCTTACTCAAAAAAAGGCGCATGAAATCAGAAACTGACTATTTAAGAGTTCAAGTGTAAAATTGGTGATTCATTCCTTTTCAGCAACTTTACTCAATTATGTTGACACCTTGACATATAATAGTTCTATTCATCCAATGTCCTAAAAACATATATTTTTTATTATTATATATTTATCATTTTATACATAAAGAACGATAATCGGAAATGTATATAATGAATAAAATTATTTTATGTTAGTTTTCAATTGTGTATAAATAAAAATATATTATTTTGTATATAAGTTTAATATGTTATAATTGGTAATTCTAAAAATATAAAACGTAGTTTTTTATTTATGTTTTTAGGGATAAAATCCTTGGGAAAATAAGTCACTTTTGTATCATTCAAAATTATTATAAAAAAAAAAACTATAAGAGTTTAAGTAAATTTTAATTATTTTTTTAAAAATACAATGTTAAAAGTAAATTAATGAATAAAAAAATGTAAACTAATTATGTTATTTATATCAAATAGTTAATGTATTACTTGATAAATTATGTTAAAAAATTTAATTATGTTCATTTAAATTACTATTTTTTTGCATCAACTATAATTAATAATAAGAACTAAAATAGGATATTTAAAAAATATTAAGTTTTAAAACTAATAAATATTTCTGTACGAACTAAAAAATAAATGGACTTATATTTAAAGGGATAAATACATATCTAAACTTTTCTCAAGAAAATTACAGCACTAATTTAATTTAATCTAATTAAAATCAAATAGTCCATGGAAACCAAAACCTTTCTTGACTGCTACTAATTAACCATTAATGGACATTGAAAAAAATCTAACGCTAATCAGTTTCGCTCTTAAAATTAAAAGCAACATTGAAGAAGAAAAAAAGTAACACTCAAATTTCAGTCCTTTAACATTTCCGTGTTTGTTCTGTTTGTTTGTAGTTTAACATGTACTAATTCTCATACATGGAAACGTGGTTCATTCTCTCTGTTCTGTGTTTTTTCCTTTGGCTGATTCTCAAATCCACATGCAAAGTTCTCTTTCCTCCACTCCCTCCGGGACCTTCCAAATGCAACTTTGCATTGCTACGAGGATACCTCACTGACCCCAAAACCATTCTTCAAAAACTCGTCGCAAAATATGGCCCAATCTTCACTGTTCATGTTGGTTATTCTCACCCTGATATTTTCATCGCAAGTCGTTTCCTTGCACACCAAGCTTTGATCCAACATGGCACCATCTTCGCCGATCGCCCCAAGGCTAACCCCACCAACAAGGTTATAAGTAGCAACCAGCATGACATTCTTTTCAGCTTCTATGGCCCCAGATGGCGCCTCCTTAGACGCAACCTCACTTCAAGAATCCTTCACCCCTTGCAGGTTAAGTCCTATGCACACGCACGCAAATGGGTCCTAGCCATGATCCTACAAGGACTCGTATCTGATTCTGAGGGCAACAACCCCATAAGGGTCATTGACCACTTTCAATATGGCATGTTTTCTTTGATGGTTTTGATGTGCTTTGGTGACAAACTCGATGAGAAGCAGATAAGGGAGATTGAGGACAGTCAACGTGACATGCTTGTGAGTTATGCTAGGTACAGTGTCTTAAACTTTTGGCCAACAGTTACTAGGATTTTGTTCTGGAAGAGGTGGAAGGAGTTTTTGCAGAAGCGGAGAGAGCAAGATGCTGTGTTGATTCCTCACATCAATGCTCGAAGGAAGGCTAAGGAAGAAAGAGAAAACAATGGCTCAAGTCAGTTGAGCGATTCTGTATTCTCATATGTGGACAGTTTGTTGGATTTGCAGATCTTGGAGGGGATAAATCTTGATGATGGTAAAATTTGCACCTTATGTTCGGAGTTTCTGAATGCAGGATCAGATACAACTTCAACTGCATTGGAGTGGATCATGGCAAATCTGGTGAAATACCCCAAAATCCAAGAAAGTGTAGTGGAGGAAATTAGAGGGTTGATGGTTGGTAGAGAGGAAAGGGAAGTGAAAGAGGAGGATCTGCATAAATTGCCTTATCTCAAGGCTGTGATTTTGGAAGGGTTGAGGCGTCACCCTCCATTACACTTTGTGGCTCCTCACAGGGTAACTAAAGATGTTGTTTTGAATGGTTATTTGGTGCCTACCTATGCCTCAGTGAATTTCTTGGTGGCAGAGATAGGGAGGGACCCTACAGCTTGGGATGACCCCATGGCCTTTAAACCAGAGAGGTTCATGAACATTGGGGAGAAAAATGGAGGCACAACTTTTGACATAATGGGAAGTAAAGAGATTAAGATGATGCCGTTTGGGGCTGGGAGGAGAATGTGCCCTGGTTATGGTTTGGCAATGCTGCACTTGGAGTACTTTGTGGCCAATTTTCTTTGGAATTTTGAGTGGAAGGTTGTGGATGGAGAGCATGTTGATCTTTCAGAGAAGCTGCAATTCACAACAGTAATGAAGAATCCTTTGAAGGTTCATATTTTACCCAGGCAATAGGTATTATTGACAAGTTATTGGTAACATTTTGTTCTAAACAAAAATTTCACTTCTGTTTAATGACTACATTGCCAAACATTTCAAGCATTCATGTGATTTTCTTTGTTTGTTGCTGTTAACATTCATGTAACCAGAAGTTACTGTCCCCTTTCCCATTGCTTTACTAAAAAAATGAAGATCAGCTTTGACAAAATTAACTGATTCAAAAAGCAGAGAGTGGGACAGGAGTTAGGAACAGCATTAAACTTATGCTCAAATAAAAGTCTGAAAGTTTGAAATGTGGTTTCTTTGATCTTGCCATGAGTTTCTCGTCTCTACCTGTTGAATGAGAGTTTTCAGTTTTTCAAACCCAGCTACTACAGAAAGAATGTAAGAAAAGTGTGACAAATAAGTTAAATGAAATAGCTAAAAATGGTAATAAAACTTAAATTGAAGAATAAACTATGAATAATATAAATGTTGAAACAATTGCAGTACTTGTTCAGTCTGTTTTCCAATTACTTTGTACAGTACATAAATTGACTGGTAAATCAAATATCAGTTCAAACATTGCTGATATTTGCCTCTGAGCTAAGTGATCCATTCGGATCAAGCAGAGCGGAGTTGCTTCCACACATTAGGGATTACGAATGGGCTAAAGAATATTGCAGGATATATGGATTTACTGTTTTGGTGAGTTTTCAAAGGATGCATTTGATGCATGAAAAAGAAGATCTAGCAACATTACACTTCAAGATGGTGCAAGGCCTCTTTACTTCCTGGATTATTATTATTAGTTTCTGGAGCAGTAACTGCATCTCTCTCTAAATATTGAATGAAATCCGTTACCAAAGGATCAGTCCAAGGGGCTCCCAATGGTGCTTCATCACCAGCAACCCACCCTAGATGGCCACCTTTGGGTGTCACTACTAACAAGCAGTTTGGATTTTCCTGACATGATAAACAGTATTATAGTTAAAATAAAATGAATGAAAATCAAATAAAGACAAGATGAATTGTAGATGATTTGACAGAAAAAGAATAAATAAAATAGGAGTTTGTTCAATCAGCCACCAGAGAGAAAGATTAGTAGAAACCAAGAGAGGTAACGTAGATGATTTGACAGGATTTTCTAGGATACATGAAAGCACAACACCCAATAATGTGATGGTAAAACATGTACACATAACAAAGCCATTATTATCAAACACACTGATTCTGGTATTACCAAGAGGAATTTGGAACTTCAAAAATTTTCGGCAAAATGGCACTGTTCCAAAAAAAAACCAAATGGATCTGGTTGGACATTATTTCTCCACCTAGCACTTTTTACTGTTCAAGGTCGGAATTCGGTCTTCAGGAAGCCGAATTGCGATCTGGTTGGACACATTTGACTGTTCTAATTATGAAAGACTCATTTGAACTTGGTTTCTGGATCGTTTTTGAGTATAGAGTTATTTCACGAGTATTGGTCACTTGTGTACTTTTGATATATCAAACACATTTTAGTCAAAAATTGAATGGTAACACTAAACTTCATAATCCCACCTCTATATACAAAATTACATACCTTGATATCTTCACGAGGAATTCCCCTATAAGGAGCAATCGGATCATTCGCAGCCTGAAAAAATTAAGAGATTCTTCTGAGTTCAAACTTTATTTATTTATTCATAACAGAATGTGCAAAAACCTAGGCACTCTCAATTCAAGAGATGGGGGCTAGGGTGCACTTCGGTTACAAGCTCAATATCTTGATTGATAAAAATAAAGTCAGTCTCGATTGAAGATTCATTTCACAATTCCCAAATACTTTCTTCTTCCTTTGCAATGTGTCACTTCGAAAGACTGAGTATAACAAGATCAATAAATAGAGTTCAAAAAGCATAAATGACAAAAAAATTAATCACAAACGCAGGAAGTAGGTTTTCATTTCAATTTTACACTAAATACAATAAGAAACATAATAAAATTATTTTAGGTCAACAACAAATTTTACCTGAATGCAAAGCAAAGGGGTCTTGACATGTTTTATGGAATCTGAACTGCTTGAATTAGAGTAATATTCATCCACAGACTTGAATCCAAAAGAAACTGCGAAGCCTCATAGATGAATATCTGAGCAGACATAATTCACAAGTGTGATCTATCTATCTATCAAGCTTCCATTAAGTAGGGGCACATACCACGTGTCAGTCCATCATCAAATTCCCTAACAGACTTAGCTTTGGCTGCCATTGGAATATTAAATTCACCACCCATATCTTCAAAGAGTAAAGCATGTCTGGACTCAGAAGAAAAACACAAGATTTTAGTGATACCATCATAGCCAGAAAAATGGATCCATTTATAAGTAGCTAGAAGAAGAACCACAATAACATATATAAATTTGTATCACTTCTTGAAAATCTTGCAAAGAGCCTTCGAAAGGGCCTTGTCATAAATAATGTTAAAGCCCTTTCGGAAGTCCTCATCCGCCACAACTAAGTTGAAAGGATTACACAATGATACAGCTCCAGAAAGAGGACAATTGTGAGACTCCTGAAATTAGCAATGAGAAATATAAATAACACACCAGAAGCAGTACTCAATGGATAAAGGCAAAGACAATCCACCGAAAATCACTTCTAATTGTTTACATTGTGGGAATAACGTGTAATTTCAATCCCCATTTCCCTTTTTTTTCCCACACAAAGTAGTTTTGGCGTAATATCCTCACTCAAACAAACACCTTTACTATTTTCCAAACCACATAAACCACCAATTTGATCGATGCAGGAATGAGAAATAATGGTACCTGGCCCACGTAACGAACAAGAATGTTGGCTCCAAGAGACCATCCAACACCATATAGATTAGCATTGGGGTATCTACCAGTGACATGAGAAACAACCTCACGCATATCTCCCAAAAACGAAGCTGAATAGAACTGCACATCAATGTTCACACACCAGCACAATCAGTATCCATATAATAGTTCTTTTTATCCAATGTTCAATTCAAAATTGTTAAAAAATGAACTTTAATCCTATCTTAATCTCACAAAACTGGTTTTATAACTGGTTCATAATGCAGGACCTCCAACAAAAACAAACTCAACTCTAGATTTAGTTTTATCAGCAACAACAATATTGACCTGACCTGAGGAGTAGTAACAGGGCTATCTCCACAACCGCGGCTGTTGAAAACCACAACACGCCATCCATTGCTTCGAGCTCTAATCAACATGTGTCTCACATACGAATCTTCACTACCTCCGGTTAAACCTGGCTGCACAAACCCCGTCACAATTTTCAACACCCCATGACTTCAAATCAACAAAAAAAAGTGTTCTTTTTTTCGTTTATAACGGACCAGCAAGATTAAGACGGGAGAGTCAGGGGGCAAACGGCGGTCGTCGCCGGCGGCCCAGTCGAGAGCGACAGCGCCGCCGTCTTGAGTCCGGAGGCACTCCCGGCGGAGCCTGACGTCGGGGACGGAGCGGAAGAAGGCGGCGAATATCGTTTCGAGGTGACGGTTGGCGGCGAGGAGGGGGAAAGGACGGTAGGGGCGAGCCAAGTGAGGGAGGGCTGGGAGGAAACGGTGGTGTGCGCCGCCGAGAATTTCGAAGGAGGGATGGGTGGTGGTGGCGGCGGCGGCGGGAGTAGACATTGGTGCGGCGGAAAAGGTGACGTGGCGGGCGGAGAAGGAAAAGCGAAGGGGTGTGATTAGTGAATTAGTGGTGTGATTGTATGGGCGGAAAGAAATGGGTATGGGCCCCGCCAGAGACTTTGCCATGCTCTCTCTTTTTACCTATTGGGCAGACACTGTCTACCTTTTTATTTTAATCATTTATGCACCACTCCCACTCTATTGATTGGTATCAGAAATTAAAAGTGATTTTTACTGAAAATAAATAAATTTAAATATTTTTGTTTACTTAAATTTGTTTATCTCAGTTAAAGAAAAGAGAGGATAGTTTCCATTCTTAATATTTCGTTTTTTTTTTCTGTAAAGTAGTAACGTTTTATTTTAGAACTTACTATATTTTCCTCATTTTGAATTATTCTCTTTGAAAAAGTTTATGAAACTAAAAGAGAATTATCTACGCATTATATAAAGAAAAATTAGTATTGTACTAAATTTAAATGCAATAACAATAGCTAAAATAAAATATTACACAAACTGATGTTGAACAGAAATAAAATAAAAATATCACTATACTATGGAAATGCAAAATTTATTCGAGTAAAAAATCAACGAAGTTTTAAAATATTAGTTAACCAGTTTTATTTCAAGAGAAGTATTAAAAGAACACTGTTTGATTATATAGATTTGGCCCTTAGATTCTAAAATTAAAACATTGTAAGAAAAATTCATTCATTTCTTTTGACATTCTTGTCCAATCTCATCAAATGCTTGATGTTATATTTATTATTTAGGATGTTTACTGTATTTTGTGTATAAAATTAACCAGATGTGTAAACTTATAATTATTAAAAAAAAGTGTTAATTAAATACCACGAATACTTTAATATTTATCATTTGTGATCGTATAGACTTTTTCTTCATTAAAGTATGTAAGAAATTTTTTAAAAATAAATATAATAAATAATTTATTCATGAATAAGATGACATTAATTTTGATATTTTAAAATACATTAAAAATAGATAATATTAACTCTCATTAAGAGTTACATTACTTTAAAGTAAGTTAAAAATTTTCAAAATAAACCTTTCTCTCCATAATGTAGTATATATATATATATATATATATATATATATATATATATATATGGATACAATAAATACATCTTATGGGAGAATGTTAATGCAATCAATCATTACAACACTTTTTTTTTATTTGAACAAATATATTGAATTAGATTTAGAAATTCACATCTATTACATCATATTTATTTTGTTGTCATCACAATAAAATTACATAAAAATATGTTTTCAATTTAGAAGAAACAATTATTTTTCACGTCATATATTATACATCTCCAATCTTAAATAATTTTTTACATACTTGCAATTTGTGTGTAATTACATTAGTTGACGCTTGAAGGCAATTTTCTTTTTACATAAAAAGTTAAAAGAACTAACTATATTTAACTTATTATTTTCTTTAATATGCTCAATACATTTTTTTTCTAGCTAAAATTCAAATATTACATTTTGAAAAGACCAATTACGTAACGGCTAAAATATTAATACAAATAAAAATGTATTTCTCAAAAACAGCGAATTCCATCTTTAACTTGAGAATTTTAAATTCGACGATAACAAGGGACCAATTATTAAAGACGTAAAACTAAATTCAACACTTTCAATATACAACAAAATTAAGATCAACCTTAACAAAATATTAAAACCCCTAGAACTTATTTAATTTAATCCTCAGATTTTTTTTTAGTGATAAATTATAATTTTGATTTTTCTTTTCCCACTTATTTCGGTGTTTTCGCGAGTTCGAGCGTAGTGGTTGAAGGTGTAAAAAAAAAATAATAATAAAATAAAGTAAAAACAGAGACATGCATCTGGGTCACACTGCATTGCGCGCAGGGTGAGAGTGTGGACGCAACAAAAAACGATTGTGTTGATTGGTGATAGGAAAGAAAGAAGCACAGAAACTAAGATCATGAAAGGAGGGATATAAATTTTGGAGAAAACACGGTCTCCGAAATCCTCTCTCTTTCTCTCTCTTTCTTCAATTTCAGACCCACAAAATCGGATTCCAAATAGAGGGGATTTGAGCGGTTAAAAAACGCATTTTGCAGAAAAAAATGGAAGAGGCAAAGGCATTGCAGCAGCAACATCAACAACTTCTGTTGCAACAACAGCAACAACAGCATCAACAAAATTTTCTGCTCTTACAGCAGTTGCAGAAGCAGCAACATCAACAGCAGCAAGCAGCTGCAATTTCTCGTTTTCCTTCCAACATTGACGCTCACTTGCGACCTATCAGACCCCTCAATCTCCAACAGAACCCTAACCCTAACCCAAATCATCCTCCCAACCCTAACCCTAATCCGATTATCAATTTGCATCAGAACCCTAATTCCAACCACCTTCCGCCCCAGCAGCCGCAACAGCCCCCACAACAGCAACAGCAGCCGCAGCAGCAGCAGCAGAAGATTATTCGACCCGGGAACCAGATGGAGCTCCAGATGGCATACCAGGACGCGTGGCGGGTCTGCCATCCGGACTTCAAACGACCCTTTTCTTCGCTTGAAGATGCCTGCGAGAGGTTTGTTCTTTAATCGTACCGGCATCATGCTTTCTGTTTTTTTGTTTTTTGGTCACTGTGGAAACAAAAACAATGATGGTGTTTTCCATGTTTGAATTGCAACTTTGCATATATTTTTTTCACTTGTGACCTGTGCTACTATATTTTGTTTTTCTGATCCTTCTCTGACCTCGCTGACTGTGATTTCCCTGCTGTTTTTGTGAATAATTTGAGAATGACTTGCGCTGAGTTTTTTGGTGTAGAAAGAAGCTAGATACTTGTTCTGTGTGTGCTTTCTTAGTCATATTAATTAACGTTAGGATAAGAAGCGATTTCTTGTTACACTTCTCCTTTCTTAGTGTATTGTGTGAGTGACAAGTGGTATTGACGAGGCTTGTTTAATCAATTAACGTTTTCTCCTTAAATTGGGAAGATCACAAGAATGTTAATAACCAATGGCTTTTTTATGGATCTGATATATCATGAAACCCTTATTGAACTGAAAATTTGTAGATCGATATTATCATTGAAGCTTTTGCACAGAGCCGTATGGGAATTTGCTTGTTGATGGCTGAAAATGTTTTCTAAGAGGAGAGAAATTGAGCTGCCCCTCTGTATACATCAGTGTGGTTTACTGGCTTTGCAGTCACATTATTGCTGCTTATTAAGAATTTATTTTTTACACTTATATCAGAGTCTTATATCTCTCGAGCTCCCTAGTTTGTGATATGCTTTACCATTAGGTCAATAGTGTTTGAATGAGAAAAAACAGTTGCCATCAAATGAAGCTACTATTTATAGTCTGTATGGATACTTTAGACTTTAGTGTACCAGAGAATCTACTTAAAGAAGTAATATTCAATATGAACTATATGCTATCACTCATATATAGACGAGTATGTGGATTTATTTACTTTTGGCTGAAACACCAGGAAAAAATTCTTTGTCCTCCTAAAGCCACAAGATCGAATATGATTTTCATCTACATGTGAGAACGAGGACAAAACCCCTGTCCCATTAGTTCAAATGATGTGTTTCCTTTTTTTTAAAGACCAAATCTTTAGAAATATTGTTCATCATGAGTCTAAACAACTTATTTCAATGCTTTCTTCGCTTTTCACAAAACTAAAATTCATGCAATCTATTCTCCCATTTGGTTCTTTGAATGACCTTCCTTGTACGTGTCTAAATCAATTTAAACAGTTTTTTTTTCATCTTTGCCTCAAATGGTGTCACAGCAATGTTTTATCATATGCAGTCTTTTCTTATTTTGTCAATTTTTGCCTGACCAAATATCCGTTACTCCCACATTTTTCTCATGTTGTCTCTTTAAAGCCTAACCCACTGCCATCATAGAGCATAGCTGGATGATATGATCACAGAGTAAAACTTCTCATTGCACTTTATTGGAACTCTGTAAACACAAATAACTCTTCATACTTTTCTCCAGTTTCCATCATTTGATGATACCTATGTTCCTTTTGTTTCTTGCTAAAGATGCCATGCATATATTTTATCTTACTCCTAGTTTAGCGAAAACCTTTTGTTTCCCAAGTTTGTCTGGAAAGCTCAAGTTTAAAGTTAAGTGTTTGCATTGACTCCCGAATCAATTACATGTGAGAAGTATGATAAAAAAAATACTAGGATTATTAGATGAATATCGTATATTGCATAATCTGTTGCTATGAAATAATAAGTGCTTTACATGATATATTCTTCTCCTATCATGGATAAACGAATGTTGGTGATATTTCTATTTCATTGTGTGAAAATAGCCTGTAAGAGTTACAATAATGCTTTGATCATACTCTTTATTTTCATTTTGGATTTTCTTTTTGAGAAAAGTTGTAAATGTGATTACAATGCCCTCTCCAACAAAGGTGAATGTATGTTAGGAAATTTCTTGTTGTTGGAGAAATAATAATAATAATAACATTCTTCTGGAAGTTGGTAGAAATAAGTGACTATTTCTTCAAAATAAACTAAACCAAACACACAATAACTTGTGGAACTTCTCTGAGTAAATTTCCGAGAATCAGATGGAATGTCCTTGTGTTAAGTAGAATACTAGATATCATTTTAATGCTCGTCACTTGCCCTCATTGATGAAGCGTTGAAGTGATTTGTGTTACTGTGTATTTTAGAGGTAGCTACCTCTTGCTGCAGCACTCATCTGCTTGTGGCGAGGTGTCTCAATCTGGTCATAGGTTGGCTAAGCTTATTTGCATCCATTGTTTGTGGGTTGAAAAGGGCTTGCTTGTGAATAAGATTTCACCATTGCACTATCCAAAACAAACAAAAAAAATTGTTTAAGAACAGTTTTTGTTATGAATTGATTTCCAATTTGCCATTTCTTTTTTCTTCATCATGTTAATTTATCAAATGGAAAATGAGATTTTATGTGGTGTTTGTTGATTATTGTTGATGGAACTTGGTTTTGTTTTCATTCATTTAAAGCTGCACTTGGCCAAAAATCTAATTAACATCTTTTGTCATATGCTTGTCCTACAGTCTATTTACAACTATATTTGTGTCAGTTTTTTTCGTGGTCTGAATACTGATTTTATCTCTTCACTTGCAATTTCTCTCACTGCAACCTTCTCCTTTTGTGAATTAGCTATGCGCTTGCAGAATACTCTCATGTTGCTTTCCCCTATTTATTTGATTTTAAGTTAAATTCTAATGTGTTCTTTTGTTCTTGTGTATAGAGTATTTTTTGATATTATGTGATATTTGACTCCTTGTTATGTTTTGTTGCCCTGCTTCTGAAATTGTTTAGCATCTCATAGTCGTCCCCTATCCCGAATTCATTTTTCTTGCCATTAACCCTGATTCTAATAACAAATCAAAGTTTACCTATTTATCTATGTTTGTACAGCAAGATTAATTTGTTATCTATGCCATGTCCTTATTTGTGATTTTACTATATGTATATTATATTTAGTTAGATATAGTTCTTCAGAACCTAGAGCATTTAGATTCTATCAAATTTTGTTCTTGCTCTGTCATATGGTAATTTATATGTGCTAATGGTACTTGAATAAAGGGAGACAAAACTTTCAGTTTGATTACTGTGATGTAGAAATGAACTGGTAACTCGTTTATTACTACAGTGCAAATGTGTGAAGTTTTTCGTTTTAGAAAATCTGACAACATGATTTCATGCGAGGCCTTCATATGCATGTTCACGATGATCTTATCAAAATAAAATGAAATTAGACATTAATGTCTTCGTATTTTACTTCCCACAATTTAGTTTTTAATATGATAAATTAAAACAACAATCAGTGCTGCTGAGCACTTCCTATTACTTGCTGCATATGTATTTTATTACAGCATTAAATGCTTTTGGGTCCTGATTGCATTTCATTGAAATAATCTAAGGACAGTATTTATTGTTTCAAAGAAAAAAACAATGCTGGTACTCCTCACCCCCACTTCCTATGTTTGATGCAATCGGAAAATGTTGTCATGGATTTCTTATGTTTCAGAATTTCCCTAAATGTTCTTTCCGCAGGTTATTGCCTTACCATGTTGTGGCAGACTATGAAGAAGAAGAGGATGATAGGATACTTGATTCTGACACTACTGGCCAGATGCTTTCGCGGTCACAACAGTGGGATAATAATATTGCTGCTAAAATTGCTGAATTCACTGCAACTTTTGAGAAACAAGCACTTGCCTTCAACATCATAACCCAAAAGAGAGGATTGGGGGAATTCCGGTCAGAGGAGAGATTGATGATCGAGCAGGCACTTCTCCAAGAAGAAAAAAGAGCTAATTATGAACTAAGAGCAGAGCTAGAGTCGAGGGAAAAGGCAGGCCGTGAAGCCCATGAGGCAAAACTACGAATGGCAGCAATGTTTCAAGCAGAACAGGCTCGTGCAGATTTACAGTCTCATGCTGAAATGATGTCTCGAGCACCCATGAGAGGGAGTGCACTTGGTTCCCAAGGCAATGACATTGTGATTGGCCATGACATGGGAGAGCAAGATCAGGGAGGTAACCCTGCTGAGATGATCAATGGATGGGGAAACAATACTCAGAGAGATGAGAAAGAGCCATCAGAGGATTTCTTGAATGATGAAGCTGAAAATGGAGACACTGGAACCCAGGATGGCTGGCGCGAAGTTGGTGAATTTGATTTGAATGCTAGGTGATTCTGGACAGTGATTGAATAAAGCCACTTGGGAGAGTTTAAACTATGTGTAAGGGATCAATATCCATTTTAAAAATCATTGTCCTGGGTATCAATCAATGTCTTCAAGTTAGTATCTTAAAGATTACTTTCAGGATCAAAATCTATTTCACAGGGGCGCAAGGAAAACTATTGAACCAGTATTAGATTGGATGAATATCAAAGTTTATGCTCTAGACTAGTATAGTGCAGTACATGGTTCATCATTGAGTGCTCATAAGTGTTATATAAGCATACAAATTCAGTCAAATGTATATCGTTAGTTTTCTGGAAAACTCTGGTTTCATCGTTTTGCCATTCCATTTTTTCAGGTTGTCTGAAGTCTTTAAGATCTTTTCTTCCACTATAAAAAAAATGTTTGATTATGTTTTGGGGACAAGTTATCCTTGTGATGTGATGGGAGAAAGGAAGAACAGATAAATAAAAGTAATGAAGAATTAAAACACGGTTTTAATGTTAAAAAGTGCTGCTGAACAATTATTACAGTGGGCAACGTTTGTGAAAGAAATGTGTTCGAGAGTAACCCTTTTGATTGACTTATATCAAGTGAATATTTGTCATAAATAAATTAATGAAGTTATTGACTAAATAATTCTGACACGAGATAATAAGGTTGTTAGCTTTTTGATAATAATGTGCTTTCATTAATAATAGTTGCTAAAGCTTTAAGTGATAAGTGAGGTCACTTATTAAAAAGGGTTTGGTAATTAACATATTATGATTATTCACTTAATACTAGCAGAAATGAAAATATGAATTTAAAGTTATATGTTTTAAGGTAATTAATCACTGGTTTATTATTTAATTATACTATACTTAAAATATATGTATATTTATCGGTATAGTGAATTTATACCATTATTTTTAACTATGATTTACTGTTACTTGGTTATGAATAAAAAGTAAAGTTTAAATTATGAATATGATAATAATTATAAAAAAAATCACCTTTTTCTTAATTTTTACTATAGAATATTTAAAAATTTATAATAATAATAATAATGGTAATAAAATAAATTTATGTAACAAAAAGTTTTTCTTATTCATGAAACATATCTTTGACACTTTATTCTTTTCTTTAACATTCTTTATGTTCCTCTTATTTTACTTTTAGAGCATTAGTTATATTTTATGCTTTCTCTTTATCTTTTCAAGCTTATTATTTTTGTCACTTTATTTCACTTTTGCTGGTTAAGTTCTTATTAGTTTAATTTTTTTGGTCAACTTGTTGATTCAACGTTTCTTTAATCAAATGTGTTTTGTCTTTCAACCAACATTTCAATAATTTTCAGATTTGATTATTTTTTCAGTTACGAAAATTTAATTTTTTTTTTATCAACAACTGTTAGTTGTTAATTTTTATTAGTGGGAAGGACAGAGTCCAAGACCCTCCATTCCTTTCCTTCTAGCCACTAATATTGGTTGCTCAAATTTAAGAAATTTAAAAATTGAATTTAAGAAATCAAAATGGCTTTTTAAATATATTTAAATTCAAAAACAACTTACTTCAAAATTCATGTGCTAAAAAATATGTAAAATTTTCTGAATACTTGGTACTACGTGACATAAATCATAGACTATAAAGAAATCACAATTTCTTTAACAAAAAGTGTGATTATTAGGGACTATGATTATGAGTGACCTTAATTTGGTGGTTGTGCATATATTTTAGGAATAAAGTAGTAACGTGTATTCTAAAGTTTCATAAGAATCTTACTAGTTTATGTCATGCACTCATGCTCCTACCTTCATTTCCACAAAGACTATAAATATTAGAATCTTTTAATTAATTCACACTCTTTAAAACAGTTATATATATATATATATATATATATATATATATATATATATATATATATATATATATATATATATATATATATATATATATAATCCCATAAACCAATTAAAATGATGAATTTAACTACTTTTTTTAATTATTACTAATATGCTAAATTAACCTTTACTATCAATGATTTTAAAATTCTATTTTAGCCATCTATTAACACAAAACATAGTTACTAATATTGTTTTATGGGAGTAGACGTGAAAATAATCCAAAATTATAAATAAATTGAGTGTATCTTATACAAAATATTGACAACTCTTTTCTAAAATGTAATCTATAATAAAAATTATGTAGGCAATAGTTAAATTAGTTGAAAATAATAAATTTATTAAAAAAAGTGTTCATATTCCAAAATTATTCTCATTATATTTAAAAATAAAGCAGTTGAGTGAAAGTTTAATATACATGATTTAGTAAAAACATACAAAATAATTAAAAGATATTTAGGAAAAAAAAATCTTATCATTCAATTGCAAAAGTCTTATAACTTGAATTTTAGTGTATTTAATATGTTATTAATAAAAATGAGACTGAAATTAGATTTATGAATAGGTTTTTAGAATAATTATAGTGAACAAAAAATATGATTAAAACTAATTGATACCTACATGAGATTATGCTAACAAATAAAATTATGCTTTTTTAAGCTTACACTGAATTTATGATGCATAAATAAATGCCTCTTCTATGTAGTATAAGTGGTGGACCAATCTTAATGATGATAGTGATTCTGGGATTTCTTAGCATTTAATGTAGTGTTACCAGATCCCAATGAATACTACTGAAAAAAACACTGTTATATTGTCATTAATGCAAAACGAAACCTAATATTTCATTTATTATTTTATATTACAAAGGACTAATTACTAAAATCTTAAATATAGTATTTGAGAAATGGTCAATAATTTTTTCTGGGATTTGCTTGATTTAAGAAAATATTGTCTTACTTTCGTCTATAATCCCTAAAAGTGTAAATTTATTTTATTTTCCCAGTTTAAAAAAATAATAGAATTTATTTATATCGAAAAATGAAAACGGAAATAATATTTATATAACTACTTATAAAAATAATACGTGGTAACATTACACTGTCCTCATTTTTTTTTCCTACAGCTCCATGAACTACTGACACTTAACTAATTTCCAACAACTCTGAACTAATATTTAACATATTTTCTAAATTAACACCCAAAAAGAATACTCCCAATAACAAAGGACCACGTGAATTTCTTTTTATAGTTGTAAGAAATTGAAGTCACAGATTTGAAGCTATAATTTCATAACTAACCTGAATTAATGAAATATAAATTTGAATATAAATTTTCTTGTTGTAAAGAAGGAAATGGCCTTTATTTCCTTAAGAGGGGAAAAAACACTATTTCGATGCAACATTTTAGAAAAATGATCAAATCAAACAGAATTTAAAAAATTATATAAAAGTGAATAAATTGTGTTAATGACACAATTTTAGTTTAAAATACTTTCATCAAAACTAAATTAAAAATGTATCATCCAAAAGTTATATCAGATTTGCATAACTTCAACTTAAATTTGCTCAGCACTAATATCATATCTTCCTAACATGACTTCTTCTCATATCTTATAAAATATTTATTTTTTATGTATCTCAATTTTCCTTTATTCTGTTGACTGCAGAACTACCGTCAAAATTATTGTCTTGATACCACGACCCTATCTCCAACCAATGGACCCTTTTTGTCGACCAACCAACACAAACCCCACATGATCAACCAGTACTAAAACAACATACTGATAACAAAAGTGTCACTTTGTCATGTATCATGACAACTGTATATTTTTACTCTAAATATAAAAAAACTAGTAAAATATTTTTCTATTTATGAATTCATCTAGCCATTTTTAATATGCAGCCCTCTCGTTCATTTATCAGTAGCACACATTGCACAAACTCAGAAATATATTGAGCTAATTACAGAGAAAATAAAGAATGAGGAAGAAGACAGTGAATATTTGTCAAATGAAAAGAACCAAAGTATTCACAAACTTGACAGCTTCTACAAAATATTAGGCAGCTGAGAATCCAATCTATGCTGCAATTCCCTGATTTTCAGAGCGAGTTCTGTCTTTTGCTCCTTGTAGCTCTGAAGCAAGTATTCTTTTCCTTCTATTACCTCTTTCAACTCACCCACTTGTCTTTTCAGCAATTCAACTCTCTCCTCTTCATCTCTTAGTTTTTCAGGGGACTCAGAATTACTCTCCCCATCAAGATGCCCATTTAAAAGACCATTTCTAGTCTCAACAGAAGTTGTAACTTTGGAAGATTTGTCATGGGGAATGTATCCAACACAGTGATCTGCAATTGCTTTTCTTAGCCTTTGGATCTCTCTCTCGGAATCAAATAAGTCCCTGTTTGTGGCATCAAGCTGCATTTGCAAATGTGAAGAAAGCCCCATCTGGGCATTGAGTGAATTTTGCAATTCAGCCATTTGATCTTGCATTTCTAGAATCATGTCATCTCTTCTCTTCAACTGTTGCCGCAGTTTCTGAATGACTTCTCTCTTACTAAAAATATCAGAACCAGATTCTGATACACACGGTGAATCTGAGCAGTTTGAATGGTGGAATGGCTTTGAAGGCAATTCAAGATGATGCTCAGGGGAGCATGCCCACACAGCACCATTTTCCTTGCTAAATTCAGGAGCAACAGCAGCAGCAGGAACAGTCACCAATGGTAGAGCTCCATCAAACTCATTCAGCATCTGTCCATTTGGTGGGCACTTTAGTTCCATGGTACCACCAGTTCCTATCCAGAACCAGAACAATATCACATTGATACTTAAAATCTACGTAAGACACAAATTGAAACAGAATAAGAAGCTTAAATATTTAGGGCTTGGTAGCATCCCTGAAAAGGATAAACCGTAAAAAAGAATAATATCACACAGAATGTAGAACCAGATTCACAAACTATAGTGATCAATTATTTCCAAATTACTCATTTACAATGTTTACACCATCTCTGACAGTGCTGTCAACTTCAAACGAAAGTCCATCATCCTGTTAAATTCGGGTTTACTTTACTTTAAATATCTGAACTATTTGTGTAGTTTGTATCTCTTTGCTGGTAAAGAAAAAAAAAATCTGATGATATGATACCAAATAAAAGGTTTTATCTTCATAACTGCAAGCAGAGAAAGTCAAGTATCAAGTGCCATAGATCCCTGAATTGCTTCAGGATGTTTAGCTCATCTGCCTAATTAGAACATGGGCATGTCCATTCCCACCCTATCATATGAGTGCAGGTAAATAACTTGCATTTTGACACCACTTCATACATCTCCAACTTCAGATGGAAATGCTGTTTATTAGTAGAACATGTAATGATCACATTCAATAGTAACGCTAGTGACATAAAACTGGAAGAAGAGATAACCAATAAATATGATGAGAACAAAACTAAATGTTTCACTGACACGCTCTTAACACTTGATGCAGAGAAAATAGACTAATACAAAGAACATAATTAACAAGTCTTAGCAGATAATAATAATAATAATAATAATCTCAGCGTCCTACAAACACAATATCAATAATCATCCAACGTGATTCCAAATTCAGATACAAAATCTCGTCAAAAAAATAAATCTTCTAAATAAGAAAAGTACTACACAGCCCAACAACCAGTCATCAAAACTCAGCAAATAAGAATAGTATTTGAAGCACATAGTAAACAACCTGAGATGCAAGTGAAGCATCCGTGATTATCTTGCATTTGGGAATATCCATTAGTCTGCAAAAAATAGTCTGCCGATTTCTTTGTGCTGGAGGATTTTCCATTTCCTGAAGCATCAAAAGACATGAAGTTAGAATCCACTTAGACCAAAACAGATATCCAATTTGACTACAAAATATATTTTCACATCTTCATCAAAAGGGAGGAGAAATACAAAAACAGGAAAAATGGTGCCCCCAACAGAGTACATAAGGACCTTTCTGAATGGAAGTTGCATTCTGCTTGGGTTTGGAGTCAAGTGCCTGCTTCAACTTGTAACCAAGGCGAATGGATAAGGTACTCAACAATGCACCAGCAGCAAAAATAAGCCAGTTAGGCCCTTCAACTTGAGTAGTACCATTTGCCTTATGACCTCTAGAAACCCCATTGGCATGTGGTTTCATTTTAAAAAGCAGAAACAAAAATGTTCTGGGTTGTCCAAGAAGAACCTACACAAACAAATACCAAAATCTCATTACCTCCAAAACACACACACACACATAATATAGAATTTAAAATTTTCATTACTACATTAATATCACCTTCTGACATTCACCATAAAAAAAATAAAATTATCCATTTATATTCATTAGTTTTAATATATTAATATTAATATTTCTTCTTCAGAAACATTAACCCCTCTCCTAATCCTAACCCCCTTTTCTTTTTTTCCCCTATCTATTTGGGGCTCACTCCACCGCCACCGTTTCCCTACAAAACTCCAAAAAACTGCAGACACAGATTTTCGTTTTCTGGCATCGATAAAATTTCAGACACATTGGCACTTGTCGGTTCGACACCTTCGAAAAACCCAAAAAACAGAACAGGAAATTTCCCACAAAGATCTCAACCATACCCATTCCTTAAACCCTTGTCATATTTTTCTTTTCTCTCCCATTTTCTACCTCAGATCAAACATCATCGCCACCCAATCACGACACGTCCCACCGAGAGCAGTGCCAGTTTTCCAAAATCCAAAATATAGAGAAAAAAAAAATCCAACGATAACAACAAAAAGAAGAAGAAACAAAGAGACAAAGAAAAAGAAAAGTAGAAGAAGAAAATCAGAGATAGTAAAAAGAGAGTACCTTATATTTCTACGAAAACATGGTAGTGAAGGATGAATAGAGAGTGAGAGTGGAAGAAGAAGAAGGAAAAGTGAGAGGGTTTTTGTTCATAGCGGCTAACCAACTGAGTCAAGAGACAGTGGCTGAGAAAGAGAGAGAATGGGTTTCCCAAAAAGAAATATTTGACTGGTAAAAAAGAAAAACAAAAAAAGATGAAATTTAATAATAAATAATAAATTAATTAATACAATATACATACATGTATATGCAAAAAGAAGAATTTGGTTACCCCTTCCACGCCACCTTCAACATCCTCAACATACCATACTTTATTCCATCTGTCATACACACACATGATCTCAATAATATTCTTCTTCTTTTTTTCTTTATTATTTCCCAATTTTCACCAAAACCCCAAATTTTACCACCTAAACATTTCATGTGTTGTATAAATAAATAAATAAATATATATATATATATATATATATATATATATATATATATATATATATATTTTTTTTTTATATTATAAAAAAAAAAAAAAAAATTTTAGGACTGTGTAACGGTTTCCACAGTAAAATAGAATTTTGGGATATGTCATAAGATACCTTTAATCCAATCTATTTATGTATTAAAAAAATATAATGTCAATTTCATTACAGGAATAAGCGGTTATTACTCGTAATTATTTTCGAAACTTTGAAAAACAATTGGTCATAAAAAATAATGAATATTAATTAAAATTTGGACAATGATATTCCAATTTTTTAACAACCATCTTTATTCTTGACCTGATTTGAATTATTAACCAATATACAATTTTTTTAAAAATAATTAATGATCTATCTTAAGTCACGATAGAGTGTAAAAAATGAGAGTCAATAAATTGAAGTTAAAGTATAATTTTCGTTAGAATTTAGATGGTGTTTGTATAAAAAGTATTCTCTTAAAAGTTGTAACTATTTTAACAAAATGGGATTAAAGGTATTTTATTTAAGCTTGATAAAAAAAAGTTGATAGCACATTAGATTTTTTTGAGAAAAAATATTTAGGAAACAGACACGGCTTAAGACAAGACTATGCTGCAAGTGAAAAAAAAAACAAAGAAAAAGGTGAATAGTGATGCAAACTTTTATGTTTTTAAATAAATACTACTAGGATATTTTATTTCAAATATCAAATAATTTTAATTTGTAAACTTATGATGATTTATTAATTATTAACATAAACTATTATACCACTCTATTGAAAAAAACATTTTTTTAAAGAAAAATAAACTCTTGGTGTTAAAATATTAGAACAATTAATGTCAATTTTTCTTAACAATATAATTTTCTCCAATACCTGTATACAAAATGGTCATTTTTTGTTCATGATTTCACAAGTTTAAGTCATTACATAACTAAAGTCTTCCTATAATATTTTGAAAATATTGTTAATCCAATTGAAATAAAGTTAAATAATATTCATTTTGTTGTTAATTATTGTATCTTCTCATACATTTTGTTCACCCTCTTTCTTCTCAACTACCATTCTGAGTCATTTAGAGATGGTCCACACACTCCCCAACTATACACTTGGTCAATATTGAAGATTTACAATTCTTATACAATTTATTTATCAAAAAAATACATTTTCCTTTTTAACATTATCTGTCATAGTTCAATAGGGTTTAATTATGGTTATTTAATAAAAATTTGTAAGAAAAAAAATAAGAAACTTATTTATACTTCATTTGAATTCAATAATAATTTTATTAAATAATGTAAATTAAGATTATTTTTTGGTAGCAGGAATATAACTTATCGGACATAAAAATTTAATTATATTGTTACATCGAATGATTTTAAGAAATGTTAAAAAAATTCAGCTCAAAACAATAATTTTCTTTTACTTGTTTAAAATTAATTCACCCTCAAAATTTAAATAGGGAAAAGTCGAAATCAATATCATTTTCAACCAATAAAACATAAATTATGTAAGATTAAGTCCAGAAGAGAGAGAAAGAAAAAGAAAAAGAAAAAACAAAGGCCATAACATCTTCCTTCATTCAATTGAGATACCCAAAATATTTGTGAAAAAAAAATAAAAGAATAAGAAAAAAAAAACAGTGAGGCCGAACAAACTATAATACAACAAGAAATAATATAGTATTTTTTTTCCGTTGTGGTAGCCTAACAAATTATGGATAAAGTAGAAGACAAATGTTATTGGACAAAAGAACCATAAGCTTAAAAGAATATTTATTTTTAAAAAATAATGATATTTTGACTACTAATATTTACTTTTAAAAAATGATAACTTTCTCTTATAATATGAGGTATCATTTTTAAAATAATTTTAAAATATTGAGAATAAAAAAATAGAAAAAATGAAAAATTATTTAGAAAATACACTTCTTGTCGTGATAGAAAATTGTCAAAAAATATTTTTTTTTAATAAAAATAATTATATGAAAAGAAGGATAATGTAAGAAAAGATGTTACGTGAAAAAGATACTGATATTTTAACTAACACATTTTTTCTTACTGCTATTTAATATTACTCCTTATTATTATTATTCATTTTTTCTTAATTTTTAAAATCTAAAAGTTATTTTTTTTAAAACTATTTTATTTTTATAAGAATTGTCAAACGTCCAAGACTATTTTTCTTATATGAAAAATAATGTGATATATCTTTCTTGATATTATTTTTGAAAAATGTTGGTTGCACGTGTAAGGATTATAAGAAATTAAGATAGTACTATCATTGGGTTAAAGTCAATCAACCTTAATTACTTATAAATGTTAATATAATTACCTTATTTGTTATATACAAATATCATTACCTCATTTGTTATGTTTATCATTGCAGTAAAATAAAGTTGTTATTTATAAGCATTATTATTTGTTAAAACTTATAAACTTTTATTTATATATAAATATTAGAAAGTAGATTTAAGTTTGATTTATTTTTACAAAATTAATTAATAAAATAAAATTTGTCTTTATTTATATATCATAAATTGATTATATTATTTTAGTGATATGAAAATTTCAATATATTGATATGACATAAATATTTCATTCGTAAAACTATATTTATGTGAATAGTATAATAGTAGCCGAAAAATTGGTAGCATAACAAATTTAATAAATCTAATTAAAATGGAGTATGATGTTATATAAAAAAAATGAATTTAAATTAGTTTATATTGACAAAAATACTAACTTTAATGCTTGTTCTAATTCTAATAGTATAGATGTATCTTATATTTAATCAATAAAAGATCTCTAATAGTTACAAAATATAATTAATAAAAAAATATATGATATAGACATAAGATATTAATTATCTATTTTCACAATATATTATCCTCACACTAACTGTTCATTTTATTTGTATATATGATTTGTTTTATTGTTAAAGTTGATTACTTGTTTTGGAGGTCCATAGAAAGCTAAAAAGTTAGAAATTAAATTAAAAAAGCACACACATTAGCAATATAATATTGGTTATGATCTTTCTAGTCATAAAAATAATAATAAATGTATTGGTGCAATGACAGTTGTCTTAACTTATTTTTATTATAAAAATCATCGTTAGTAATGTTAATGACATTGACACTTAAATCTCTCAACTATTTGTTTCTTTATAAACATTTTAGAGATCTAATCTTCACTAAAATTTGGACGTATTTTATATTTAATTATTAATTATTAGTTATCATATATATATATATATATATATATATATATATATATTATAGAAATATTATTCCCAAAAACTACTAAAAATAAATTTGATTAACATTAGAAACTCCTTTCCCAAATCCACTTGTGAATAATAAGAATTTAAATATAACTTTGATTATAATGGTATATAAACTAAATCAAATAATTCGAGATAAACACAAAATATGAAGTACAATTACTGGTGATTTTTTTATTTGCACCATTATTGGTGCCTTAGTGGAGGCTGAACGAGAAAAATTAGCTTATATAATCTTCAATTTGATGTCATTTCACCCCTTTCACTCTCAATGGGTTTCTCTTATTTTTTTTTTATTTCAACTATCAAAATAAATGATTTCGAAAACAAATAAATATAATATTCTGCATGCCTTCACTTATTTATCGAGGCTTTCTACATGTAATGATCACAAACTTAATCAAACCCTTCTTGTATCCTTTTATCATCAATGGCATAGCCAAAGCTCCTTTAATGGTTTTCACTCCTGCAAAAAAACAAAAAACAAATAATCAAATTAAAAACACTTCAACAAGAACAGTGATGTATTGTGAGGTAGATGAAAGTTGGTGGAATAAGTAATCTTTCCTTTTACTGCATAATTGTATTTAAAAATTCATTAATTATTGGTTCTCTTATTTCAACTGTAAAACAACTTGTGATAAAATAATTATTGGTTCGAATTTCTTTGATTGGCATAAACATAACTATATAACTTGAGAAAACAAGAGACTAGCAATAAAATAATCTTTTATATGTTAAATTAACTACAATAAAGTTAAATTTTATGTTTTTAATTTTTTTCTATTAACCAATTTCAACCGATGAAACAATTTTTATATACATTATATAATATGTATAATAATTAGGTCATTTTCTATGCTTATTATTTAATTAGGGGGCCTACAAATATATTGACATGTATGCATGAACATGGAAGAAAAGGCAGGGAAAATTCATTAATGATAATCTCCTTTCACACTTTATTTTCTTCAAATAATTTAGTCTTCGTTATTCTAAGATAACATAATTTTCTGGTAAACCTCACGCACAGTCGCAAATATCTTAATCTATTAACAAGCAAACTAATAATTAAATATCGAACATACGTAAACAATTGTATGCATAAATATCGTTAAGAATCATAAATAAATAACTGACTTTCTATATAAACTGAAGTTTATCAACCCATAATTTAATTAGTTATACAAGTTTTATTATATTAACTTCTTGAACAATTATTTTATGTCATAACTAGATTTATAAAGAGCTTTTTGTTCATATTTTTTAGAAAACCGCTAAGTTTAATTATTGAAAATGATCCATGAATGTTGAGCTTACCACTGCGCAAAAGTGAAGTGAGGCCATTCCATGTTAACGCAGAACGTATCACTGCTGGCCAAAATGGAGCAACAAATGGAGACCAATCTTCTGACTTGATATCCTACATATATATATATATATACCAATCATGCATCTTATAGTAGCAACACAACTTCAACTCTTTCTTATTGTGTGTATGTATGTGTTGAAAGTTTTACATGAGCTAGAAATAAAGGTAATTTTATAGTATATAAATTAGGGATGATAATGCGGGCCGGTCTGGTCTGTTTAGACTCGACTCGCACATCACAGGTTGGCCCGTTCTGTCCTGCACAATTTATGCAGACTGTAATTATTGGCCCGTTCCACACATCACTTGGCCTGTGGGTATATAGGCTGATCCACTTTTTTTTTTTTAATGTTTATGATAAAACTTTCAATGTTTAAAAATGGAGAAACTTTAAGAAGTTCACAAAATTAAGTAAAGACTTTGGGGAGTTGAATGATAAATTGATAATTCAATATTTTCATCATATTTATATTCATACTACAATATACACTATGTATTTTTTAAATTTTAGCACATTAAAAACATACATAATACTTGTCTTTTCCAGTTATACAAAAATTTGGAACATTAATGCAAGAGTCCATAAAAAAGTAACTAATATATATAAGTGCATGTTTTTTTTATGTGGGCTTATGCAGGCGGGCTACTGCGGGCGGGCTACTGTGGGCCTGCAGGTTTAATATCCTGGCTCGTCCCACATTTTTTTTTACAGGTCTACGAGTCGGCCAACGGACCAGATCCATATTATCATCTCTAATATAAATGAATACAAATCTCATCTTACAAACTGACTTGTATCGTTACTTGGAATGAGTGGAGAACACAAAGCTTTCAAATTACTGAAAAACCTCAAGAACTACACTTAATTTACCTGAAGTGACAGTGATTTAAGCAAATTGATATAATCAGAAGCTGAGCACCAGGCTGGAAGATAAAACGCATCACAAATCTTCTTCAACAGATCTTGCTCCCATGGTTTTAGGGATTGTTCGTCAGGGCCAAGATCCCTGTGGCACCATGTTACTATTATTATGGTGCCACCTGGTGCTGCTACCCGAGCCAACTCTCCAACAAACTGTCAGTGGCATGTGAAATAAACATTAATTCGATCATGGTTAAGGTTTAACCATTGTTCGAAGTGAGATTAGTCACAAGTAAAGCATATATATAGTGGAAGAGAAAATTAAATTGAAACCTTAGTTTTGTCAGGCATATGCTCTCCACTCTCCATGGACCACACCAGATCAAACTGTCCATCAGGGAATGGTTGCTGCAGAGCGTCAGCGACGTGAAAAGAAACCTGCAATCACAGAAACAAGGAAACAAATATTTTATTTTATGTTAATCATGTTATATTATAATAGCTCCATGTGCGTAGATTCCATAGAAGTTATCAAGAACTTTGAAAAATGCGTAAAGTAGATCTAAAACAGATCAATTTCAGAAATTAAGACCTTGTGAGCCAATCCTTGAGCTGCAGCAAGAGAATTAGCTCTTTGAGCTTGAACGGAACTGAGAGTGATGCCAACGCTGGTTGCCCCAAATTTCTGGGCCAAGTATCTGGAACTGCCCCCTATGCCACACCCAACATCAACTATTCTCTTCGGCCATTTCGTACGTTCCTCTAACCAAATACAAAAACAGAATAACAGTCGGTAACATACACAATTTTCATGTTTTCAAATCAAGATCCAAATTATTAGTTAACATGTTATGAACGTCTTTTCTGGTCTGGATAAATAATTTTTTTTCGTTAACACTTTCACGAAAAAATTAAAATGGATTTGTTTATAAACTAAAACTAACTTCTACCAAACTAAACATATAATTCTTTAAAAAATATATATAAAACTAATCGTGCATATCAATTCATGCATAAGTTTATTTTAATTTTTTTTCTTGTCCACAACAGTTGAAAAGTTCATTTAATCACACCAAAAAAAATCATTGTGGTGGATATTCAGAAACTCTAGGAGCTAAAGAAGCTCAGCCACCGTCATTCTGACTCTCATTTTGTTTTATAAAATAATTGAAAAAAAAAACGAGATTAAAGTGATAGATAGATAGTGAGTTTTTTTTTTTATCAACTATTTATAGATAGTGATTGATTTGTGATTTATGGAAAGAAACTAATAACCTAACGAGTACAGTTATTAAA